>Ga0137308_100162_pt1 | contig 124151 bp, 114 predicted proteins | sample Inofrocosms_June_FD_97181 | JGI IMG/M metagenome (GOLD analysis project Ga0137308, IMG submission 97181) | Mouse cecal microbial communities from Vienna, Austria - N-Acetylneuraminic and N-Acetylglucosamine D2O microcosms_June | ecosystem: Host-associated > Mammals > Digestive system > Large... | reverse complement strand
ATTTTCATCTAACTTCATTGTGATATACTTGATCGTTTCCTGAGCCTCCGGAATTGTTACGTGCTCTAACGCATTTACACGGCGTCTTGTTTTCTCAATTTCCGCCGCCATAAGCTGGCACGCTTTTTCGGTCTCTGCCAGTTTCAGCATATCCGGCAGGATGTCTGCCAGGGATTTTACTGCACCGTCCAGGTCGCTGGAGGTGAATGCAAATCCGTATGAGTAGATGTCGTTTGCATCTGCTGTTCTTGTCTTCGTCTCGAAGACCGGGATGTTAACGCTCATTACGTTCTGCTGTCCTACCTCAAGGTTGACTTCCTGTTTCGGCGCCATAAGTGCTGTATTTAGTGTCGCCTCGTCCATTCCGGCCTTGGCTATGACAAAATTCTTATTTGCAGAGAGGATTCCGGCTTCTACTTTCTGGCGCAGCGCCATGTTCTCCTTCACCAGCTCAAGAAACTGACGCATCAGCTCGTCACGTTTGTCTTTCAGGAGCTTATGACCCCTTCTGGCAGTGACCAGCTTTCTCTTTGTCTTGGTCAGCTCCATACGGGTAGGAGTGATCTGTTTAGATGCCATTAGCTACCCCCTCCCTTACTGCTTACCGTAAAACTCATCCAAGAACTTATCGTCAATACGTTTCAGCTCTGCTCTTGGCAGCATGGACAATAGTTTCCAGCCGATTGCCAATGTCTCTTCGATAGACCTGTCGTTGGTGTATCCCTGGGATACATACTCTTTCTCGAATGCCTCAGCGAATTCCGCATACTTAAGGTCGATCTCGGTAAGAGCTGCCTCGCCGAGGATGGTCATGAGCTCTTTCGCGTCTTTACCGCGGGAGTAAGCCGCAAACAACTGGTTCATAGTGTTGGCATGGTCTGCCCTTGTCTTGCCTTCGCCGATACCTTTATCTTTCAGACGTGAAAGTGAAGGCAGTACGTCGATCGGCGGCTGCAGACCCTTACGGTACAGCTCACGGCTTAAGATTACCTGTCCCTCTGTAATATATCCGGTAAGGTCAGGAATCGGATGCGTCTTATCATCTTCCGGCATAGTCAGGATCGGGATCATAGTGATACTACCGTTCTTTCCTCTCTGACGTCCGGCTCTCTCGTACATAGTCGCAAGGTCAGTGTACATATATCCAGGATATCCGCGGCGGCCCGGAACCTCTTTCTTAGCGGCGGAGATCTCACGAAGAGCGTCCGCATAGTTTGTAATATCAGTCAGGATAACCAGTACGTGCATATCCTTCTCAAATGCAAGATATTCTGCTGCCGTCAGCGCCATACGAGGAGTAGAGATTCGCTCTACAGCCGGGTCATTCGCCAGGTTGATGAACAGGACTGTTCTGTCAATGGCTCCCGTCTCCTTAAAGGACTCGATAAAGTAGTTGGACTCCTCGAAGGTAATACCCATAGCAGCGAATACAACGGCGAAATTCTCGTCCGTTCCGCGAACCTTCGCCTGTCTTGCGATCTGAGCCGCCAACTGTGAGTGCGGCAGACCGGAACAGGAGAAGATAGGAAGCTTCTGTCCACGAACCAGTGTATTCAGTCCGTCAATGGCGGATACACCTGTCTGGATGAACTCCTCAGGGTATACACGTGCTGCCGGGTTCATAGGCAGACCGTTGATATCTCTTCTCTCCTCCGGAAGAATCTCCGGGCCGTCGTCGATCGGACGTCCCAGTCCGTCAAATACACGTCCCAGCATATCGCCGGATACTCCAAGCTCCATGCTTCGTCCAAGGAAACGTACTTTACTGTTACTTAAGTTGATACCGGCAGCATTCTCATAGAGCTGTACAACAACATCTTCTCCGTCTACCTCCAGTACCTTGCAGCGGCGCTTCTCGCCGCTGGCAAGCTCGATCTCTCCAAGCTCGTCGAATGCGACGCCTTCAACGCCTTTTACCATCATAAGCGGTCCGGCAACTTCCTGTATGGTTCTATACTCTTTTGGCATAATTAGAAGTCCTCCTTCCCAAACGCACCTGCTACTTCTGCGCTTAATTCATTCATAATCTTCTCGTATTCTGCCTCGATATTCTCTGCCGTTGTATATTTGTAACGGCCGATACGCTCTCTTACATCCATTCCAAGGAGAACCTTCATAGACGCCCCCTTAGAAAGAGCCTCTGTAGCCTGCTCATAGAACGCAAGAACAAGCTTCATCATCAGATACTGCTTACGGAGCGGCGTATAAGTATCTACCTCATGGAAGGAGTTCTGATGCAGGAAGTCCTCACGGATAGAGCGGGCAGCTTCCATCTTAAGACGGTCAATCGGTGACAGTGCATCCATACCTACCATCTGAACAATCTCTTCTAGAGCTGCTTCTTCCGTAAGCAGGCTCATCATCTTCTGGCGGCCTTCCATCCAGTCCTCTGATACGGTTCCGTTGAACCAGTCCTGCATATTGTCAAGATACAGAGAATAACTGGTCAGCCAGTTGATAGCCGGGAAATGTCTCTTATACGCAAGCGCAGCATCCAGACCCCAGAATACCTTAACGATACGCAAGGTTGCCTGGGATACAGGCTCGGAAGTATCACCGCCCGGAGGAGATACGGCGCCGATTACTGACAGTGCGCCCTCTCTTGCATCCTTACCAAGGGAAACCACACGTCCGGCTCTCTCGTAGAACTCTGCAAGACGGGATCCTAAGTATGCCGGGTAACCTTCCTCACCAGGCATCTCTTCCAGACGTCCGGACATCTCACGGAGCGCCTCTGCCCAACGGGATGTGGAGTCAGCCATCAACGCTACGGAATATCCCATATCACGGAAATATTCAGCGATCGTAATACCTGTGTAAATGGATGCCTCACGGGCCGCGAAAGGCATATCTGACGTATTCGCGATCAGAACGGTTCTCTCCATCAATGAACGGCCTGTCTTCGGGTCCTTCAGTTCCGGGAACTCGTTCAGAACGTCCGTCATCTCATTACCACGCTCGCCGCAGCCGATATATACTACGATGTCAGCCTCAGCCCACTTCGCAAGCTGATGCTGGATAACTGTCTTACCGCTTCCGAACGGCCCAGGTACGGCTGCAACACCGCCCTTTGCAATCGGGAAGAACATATCTACGACTCTCTGTCCTGTTACAAGCGGAGCATCCAACGGAAGCTTCTTCACATATGGACGTCCTTTACGAACCGGCCACTTCTGCATCATGGTAAGTTCTTTGTCGCCGTCTTTGGTCGTAACGACTGCAACAACTTCTTCTACTGTAAATTCACCGGATTTGATCTCTTTTACCGTTCCGGCAACTCCGTAAGGAACCATGATCTTCTGCTCAACAACGGCTGTCTCCTGAACTGTACCAAGCACATCGCCTGCTTCCACTTCATCGCCGACCTTCGCAACCGGAACAAAGTTCCATTTCTTATCTCTCTTCAGAGAAGCAACCTCAACACCGCGCTGAAGGTTATTTCCTGAAATCTTCATAATATCATCAAGAGGACGCTGAATTCCGTCATAAATACTTGTGATAAGGCCAGGTCCAAGTTCAACGGACATCGGCGCACCTGTAGATTCTACCGGCTCACCAGGTCCAAGTCCTGACGTCTCCTCATATACCTGGATAGATGCCTCATCTCCATGCATCTCAATGATCTCTCCAATCAGACGCCGCTCGCTGACACGTACAACGTCAGACATATTCGCATCACGCATACCAGATGCGATGACAAGCGGTCCTGCTACTTTTTTAATCGTACCTGTACTACTCATTTGCACGAATCACCCCATTCATTCTTATTTATGCAACTTAGCGAGGTACTGTCGAGCTTAGTTGCAAAATACATCCTGCCGGCTTGGCGAGGTCTTCTCGAGCCTAACGGCATGGATGTTTCATTATTACTGCTGTGAAAATACGATATCTGAGCCGACGGCAACCTCTACCGACTTCTTGACTCCTGCGACTCCTGCTCCGGTATTGCCTGCAATACCTGGAATCTGGATGATCGCCGGAGTAATCTGCTCCTGATACCTCGCAATCTCATGTTTCAGCTCTGCAGCCCATTTCTCCGTAATATAGATCACTCCATATTTGCCGGAGGCAAGCCGCGTAAGCTTCTCTGCTGCTTCTTCCCGGGTACTTACTGGGAATGTGTCAAGACCCAGTGTCGCGAAGCCATAGATACTGTCATAATCGCCTAATACTGCAATCTTATACATACATCTCCCTTACCCTTTCCCGGATTGAATCATCCGGCAAATCGTTCAATTTCCCGGAAAGTATGATTCGTACCGTTTTGATCTCATTCTGTCTGGCAATTACATAGGCCACAACCGGCCCTATGGTAAATGCGTTATATTTCTGCGGACTGATCGTCTGGATGATACGGTTATCGCACCAGCGCTCGAACGCTGACGGAGAATCGGCAAGAGCCTCCGCTCCTTCTGCATAAGCAGTTCCCGCCAGATATTCGCGGATCGCATCCTGGCCGCTTAATGCCGCCTTGGATAACTGATCAACACTGATGCTGCTGCATTCAGCCATCGCCCGCTTCATGAATTCTATTGATTTCGCGGTTTTCTGTGAACGCACGGCAATCTTGATGTCAGCAACGGCAACCGTAGATTCCGCATAATCACGGATGATCGGCGCTTTCGATGCTGTGCCGGCCGCATAGACCGCATCAAGCGCTGCCTTATCGATGATCACATCGCATAACTGCCCGTCTCTGGTGTGAAGAAGCGCCTCGTATGCTTCTTCTGCCGCATGCTGCATATTCGCCGGAAGCTTCCCGAAGTTCTTCTCCTTGATGATCTCGACCATCTCACTGCCGGAGATCTCTACGTCATCATAGAAGATGTGAAGTCCGTTATCGCTCGTACACACTTCCTTGATTGCGGCTTTCAGATTGTGGAAAAGCTTCGGATAAGAAAGGACCGCGAAGTTCTCCATATCGATGGACAACTCTTTCACGACCTCCCAGATCTTCTCCTCTTCCCTGGTCAGTATCGCCTCCGCATTTCCCGAGGTCTCACTGTCGCCCCATCCCTTCTCCTCCAGAAACTGCAGGCATTGCCCGTAATCCTGGCAGGCGATGAGCTGATCTATGACAGCATTCGAGAACAGAGACACCTCCAAAGCACGTATGCGCGCAACCGCGTAGGTATATTGTTCACTCATTAGCGCCTCCTACGAAAATAACATACGATGAACCTTATCTGACAATTCATCTCTCTTTGCATCAAACATTGCCCTCAATGTGCAATTCTCTTCTATACCGCCATAGACAAGGACAAAACCATTCTCAATGTTCTTCGCTTCTCTGGATACCTTGAGCGTTCCGCCGTTCGCCTTAGCGCTCTGCCGGGCATCCTGTTCAAATCCTGTCGGCATTCTCTTAAGATCAGCGGCGGAAAAACAGATCTCTCCATCCTGAGGCAGCGCATATTTGTTAAGCAGCTTAAGAAGCATCTCAAAATATTCCTTATCGCCTAATCCTGTCACCGTCTCATATGCTTTATCAAGAACCGATGCGATCATCTCCTGCTTTGCTCCAAGGATCTTGGTCCGATGCTGCAGGTCGATAGATGATGCAACACGTTCTTTATAATTAGTTACGTCTGCTTCGGATTTGCGTGAAATGCTGCTTTTCCTCTTCTCAGCTTCTGCCTTCGCCTGACCGAGGATCTCTTGTGCCTCGGCATTGGCTTTCGCCGTCTTCTCGTCAGCAGCCGCTTTCGCCTCGCTCAGGATCTGACTTTTCATCTTATCTAATCCAGCCATTACTTTAAGCCCCCTAAATCTGTACTGCGTTTACAGCCAGGATAGAGATCAGAAGAGCAAGGATCGCGTATGTCTCAACCATCGCTGGGAACAGCATAGCTTTACCGAACTGATCTGGTTTCTTAGCTACGATACCGATAGATGCAGCAGATGTCATCCCCTGATACTTACCGGAGATCAGACCTACGATACCAATCGGCATACAAGCTGCCAGGATCAGCAAGCCAGTCTGCGGATCTAACGCTGCTGCGCCGCCGCCAAGAAGTCCAACCTTGGATAATGTGATGAATCCAACCAGCAGACCATAGATACCCTGTGTACCTGGAAGAAGCTGCATGATCAGAACCTTCGCGAATTTGCTTGGGTCTTCTGTTACAACTCCGGCTGCTGCCTGACCTGCGATACCAACTCCGATCGCTGAGCCTGCTCCTGCAAGAAATACTGCTACTGCTGCGCCAAGTAACGCATAAACAAGTCCTAAATTACTCCAAATACTCATGATAAAGTTTCCTCCTTAATATCTACATATTTTGTATCTGATTTGAATGGTTCAAATGGTTTGCCGCCGCCCTCGTAGAACTTACCGAAGAACTCTACGAATTGCAGACGGTTCGTGTGCACATATGCACCGAGAAGGTTGATCGCCAGATTCAATGTGTGTCCTACAACGAACACAAGTACAAAACCGATCACTCCTACAATTCCTTTGCCGAACATGCTTCCCATCTGGTTTACTACAGATGCGATAACGCCGGTAGCAAGACCAAGCGCCAGCAGACGTGAGTAAGACAACACATCGCTGAGCCATCCTGTAATATTGTATATGTCGTATGCGCCAAGGGCAATTCTAAGTACCGGATTCTTACTGTCACGTCCGGACATCAGCAAGAGTCCTACCGCACCGATGATCGCCAGCGCTTTGGCTGTCATATTCAGGAACGGCGGGAATACGATCTGTGTCTGCGCAATAGACGCGAAGATGTCTGTCGGAAGAAGCATCAGGATCAATCCGATCAGAAATGCGAACCAAAGTACAACGTCACAGAAGAAATCCATCACCTTGCCGTCCTTAAGCTCCATGTATCCCTTGATTCCAAGTCCCACAAACAAGTGGACGACTCCGAATGCCAGTGAATATACGAGCAGGCGCATCGGGTCGTTCAAAGGTATAAACCAGAGCGCCGGCACAGTCACCGCCTTGCCGAAGAATACTTCGGACACGATATCTACAACATTGCCGAAATACCCGCCGAATAAGATACCCCATACCATCGTAGACACGCCGCAGTACATGAACATCTTCATCGACTTAGCTAACCCCGCTTCCATACGCGGGAATTTCTTCAATATTACAAAACATGCGATCGCTATGATCGCGCCGTATGCGGCATCGGATAACATCATACCAAAGAAGAACACATAGAAAAACGACATGATCGTCGTCGGATCGAATTCTCCCTTGTGGGGCAGTCCGTATGAACCGAGCACCCCTTCTACGCTTGCCGAGAACCCGTTGTTCTCAAGGATTACCGGCGGTTCCTCTTCTTCCTTCAGTTCTTCCACATCGATCACACAGTCGAAAGACTCTCCGATTGCTTTCTGTACTGCCGGTACAGCCTTCGCAGCGGCATAACCGCTGATCACGAATGTCCTCTGTGACTGCGGGAGAGTTCCAAGCACCTCATACTTATCTGCCCTCATACGGAAATAATCTCCGATGATCTTGAGATCTTCCCTGACAGATGAGTAACTCTTAATCTCTCCTTCGATCTTCTCAATCTCATTATTCAGTTCTTTGATCTTTGCCTCCAGGTTCTCCTTCTTCACAGACGGCACTTTACCAGTCGTCTGCGAAGGTCTTGCAAAACCTCCGGACCTTAAGGCATCTTCCACTCTTGTCTCTTCTTCCTTAAGACAAAAAACGCTCAGATAGGCCGCATCCTTGTCGCTGTTGATAATATTGACATCAATAGCGTCTATCTCCGGTTCACGCTTTGCCACCAGTTCATACACTGATTCCAGCGTTGTCTCTCCCGGCATTGTCCCTAACAACATCGATACTTTGGCTGTGCCTTTATAATTCATCGGCACATCCAATGCAAGCCATGGACGAAGCGACTCAATCTGATTCTCTAATTTTAGAATATTCGCCTTATTCTCGGCAATCTCTTTGTTCAGACTTACCAACTGGTTCACTTTCGAGATCAATTCGCCCTTGCCGTCGGCAACTTCGTTGAACTTCTTCCTGTCAACCAGCTTCTTGCCTTCCAGGCTCGCAAACATTGAACTCTTCTGGGGTGCATATACATCCAGCACTGCCAAAGCCTGCTCTACAGCCTGTGCCTGCTTCTCAAAGTTCTGTCTGGGTCCCTGTGTATCCATCCTTTCGAAGCCTTCTTCCTCTTCGGCGATCTGGTTCATCTCGATCACACCCATCGACTGGATCTTCTCTAAGATAGCCTTACGGTCTTTCTTCAGCGCGCAGATACTAATTCTTTGCATCTGCAATACAGCCATAGCCACATCCCTCCTTTACTTCAATTTTCTGTGTGTACGGCCAAGCAAAAGCTATACCAACTCTGCAATTACCGCAGATACCACGTCAGACTCCTTCGAAAGCGCGTCCTTCCTGAGCGATGCGATCTCCTGCTCTACGCTGTCCATCGCCTCCTGCTCCGACTTTCTTCCGGCTTCTTTTGCCGCATCAAGCTCTGCTGCCGCTTGTGCTTTCGCCTCGGCTTCAGCTTTACTCACCATCTCAGCAGCCTCGGCTCTTGCCTTTTCAAGGATCTCGGTATAGGCTGCATCAGCTTTTTTTATGATATCTTCTGCCTCATTCTCCGTCTCCTTGATGGTCCTAATGGTTTCTTCTACCATCTGTTCACCACCTCTCCATCTTAAATACTACTTGAAGTTTGACTAATAAAAAATTGTCACCACACAAAATTATAATATAATATTTCTTAAAAGTCCATAAAATTATGGTTTTTTCCGGTCACTTTTCCATATATCGTCTAATAAAGGAAATAATTTTATCACATTTACCAAAAATTTACTCCCATTCTAATCTGTGAAGCTTCCCCGAAAGCTCCATGTTCGCGAAGCCATTCTGCCTCAGCGCCTCATACAGCACGATCGCCACCGAATTGCCGAGATTCAGGGACCGGATTCCGCCTGACATCGGTATCCGTATACATTCTTCCCTATGATTCACCAGAATCTCCTCCGGTATTCCCGCGCTCTCCTTTCCGAACATAATATAACAGTCCGGCTCGTATCTGACTTCTGTATAGATCTTCGGCGCCTTCGTCGTCGCCATATAGATCTTCGCCCCGGGATTGCGTTCCAGGAATTCGTTATAATCAATATATGTGGTTACATCCAGATTATCCCAATAATCCATCCCGGCCCGTTTCAGATTCTTCTCATTCAGCCGGAAGCCCAGCGGCTCGATCAGGTGAAGCCTGACGTCCGCCGCTACACAGGTACGTCCTATGTTGCCTGTATTCGCCGGGATCTCCGGTTCATGCAGTACGATATTTAACATGATCTAAGCCTCTCTACGAATCTTCCCAATCGCCCGATCGCCTCTCTGAGATCATCTAAAGAATAGGCGTAAGACACCCTGAGGAACCCTTCTCCGCATTCGCCGAAGGCCGTACCCGGCACCGCGGCAACCTTCTCCTCATCCAGAAGCCTGGTGGCAAATTCCTCGGAAGTCATCCCGAACTCCTTGATGCTTGGAAATACATAGAACGCCCCGAACGGTTCGAAGCAGGATAACCCCATCTTCCCGAATTCATGGAGCAGATATCTCCTCCTCTGATTATAGGCCGTGCGCATCTGCTGTACCTCGTCGTCACAATTCCTGAGACCTTCGATCGCGGCATACTGGCTGTTCGTCGGCGCACACATGATCGCAAACTGGTGGATCTTCAGCATCTGTTCCGCAATGTGCTTCTGTCCGCAGATATAACCAAGCCTCCACCCCGTCATGGCAAATCCCTTGGAGAATCCATTGATGACCAGCGTCCTGTCACGCATCCCCGGCAGCGCCGCGATAGATACATGGTCGCATCCGTAAGTCAGTTCCGAATAGATCTCGTCTGACAGCACATACAGATCGTGCTTCTTCACCACTTCCGCGACAGGCTCCAAGTCCTCTCTGGTCATGATCGCCCCGGTCGGGTTGTTGGGGAACGGTAGCACCAGAAGCTTCGTCTTCGGCGTGATCGCGGCCTCCAATTCCTCCGCGGTCAGCTTGAAATCATTCTCTTCCTTCAACGATATTACCACAGGCGTGCCGTTCGCCAGAATCGTACACGGCAGATAAGACACATAACTTGGCTGAGGGATCAGCACCTCGTCCCCCGGATCAAGCATGGCCCTGAGCGCGATATCAATCCCTTCGCTTCCTCCCACCGTCACTATGATCTCGCTGTTGGGATCATAGGAAACGTTAATCTTTCTTTGTAAATATTTTCCTATCTCTGTCTTCAATTCCTTAAGTCCCGAATTGGAGGTATAGAAGGTTCTTCCACGCTCAAGGGAATAGATCCCTTCCTCACGGATCCTCCACGGCGTATCAAAATCAGGCTCACCGACTCCCAGTGAGATCGCGTCCGGCATCTCACTTACCATATCAAAAAACTTACGGATTCCTGACGGTTTTATTTCAACAATTTTCTTAGATAACGGCTCTCTCATTACGGCGTCACCAGCATCCTTTCCGACTTATTCTTATGGAACATTAAGGTTCCGTGGTCTTTGTATTTCTTCAATATAAAATGTGTGGTCGTGCTTATCACATCCTCAATCGGCGACAGCTTGCCCGAGACAAACCGCGACACTTCCATAAGCGTCTTGCCTTCCACCGTTACGATCAGGTCGTATCCGCCGGATGTCAGATACACGGCGGTCACTTCCGGATAATTACAGATCCTCTCCGCCGTCTTGTCAAATCCTTTATCCCTCTGCGGCTTGACGCTAACCTCGATCAGCGCATTCACACGTTCCACGCCTGCCTTATCCCAGTCGATCAGCGTATGATAACCGCAGATGATCTTCTCCTTCTCCATCTGCGCCATCTCATTGGCGATGGTCACCTCATCAGAGTCCAGAAGAACCGCCAGTTCTCTCAGATCAGCCCTGCTGTTCTTCTCCAAATACTTTAATATTTGATTTCTCATCTCTTCCATCGTTCTTACCTCCCATAAATAACTTATATATCTCATCTGGTGCAGGACGGTCAATATATCGAATATCCTCACCATTATGGATCAATTTGTCATTGCCTGCCGTTAAGCGGCCGATCACAGATGCCCTGATCTGCTTCCTCTCCAATGCATCTGCCAGAGCCTTACCGTCTTCTGTAAGCATCAGGAAGCTTCCCGCCGATGCCGTCTGGTACGGATTCAGCCTGTAATGCTCGCAGACCTCTATCGTCTCCTGTAAGATGGATATCCGCTTCATATCCGCCTCTATCCCCATCCTAGTCTCTTTCGCAAGCTTCCACAGCGCTGCCAATATCCCGCCGTCTGTAATCTGGCGTACCGCCGTCACCTTCATCTCCCTTGCTGTCTCAAGTTCTTCTGCCGAGAATATCTCATCTCTGTAAGACCGGATCTGACTGATGAATACCGGGGCGAATCTCTGGCTCAGCTCCTCTTCCCTCTCATCAAGAATCCTCAGCATCCCTTCCATGCCCGCCCATTTGACTTGCACGATCTCTTCCCCTGCCCTGGTGCCTGTCTGCTCCGCTCTCTCCGGAAGATACCCGATCCCGGAGACCGTAACCGCCGGAGCCGCGTACAAGGGGCACTGTCCAAGCTTCGTATCCTTAAGTTCGATCCCTCGCTCACGGCAAGTCTTGCGGATGCATCTCTCCATCGCATAGATCTTCACATGATCTGCGTGCGGCGGGAACATGATCTGCACTTCCATCCCCATACACCCGGCGCCTGCCGCCGCAAGGGAATTCGCCGCCTGCGCAAGCGCATATATGCCTGCCTCTTCCGACCAGCCCCATGAGACGGCTGTCTCGTGCAGAAGCTGTCCTGCTTCTGTATCTATCCTCATATCATCCTGCTCCTATATGCTCGTCCGGACTGTCACACGCTATACCATAAGATATGGAATGATCGTGGTCGCTATCATAGCTACGATAACCACCATGATCACGATGGCTATGATCCTTCTCGTCCTCTTATCATTGAAATTCATATGCTCTACCTTCTTCTTCTTTAATCTGATCATTACACATTTCCTATATTCTATACTCTTTGTCTTACTTTTGCAACAATTAACTGTTTAACTCCACCCGGCAAATGCCCGCATCCCGGCTGAGTGCGTTTCGCTCCCTGTAGTCAAATAATACATAGATCCCCTTCTGCGCAAAATATTCCAGGTGCGTCATCTTGCGCATCTGGTTCCTGTCATAATCCCTATAAGCGGGAAGATATCTTCTCTGTGCTTCCTCTTTTTCATAGAAGGTTCGCAGGGCCTCCTTGGAAACCTTATATTCTCCCGCGAATTCCGGTCTGGACTTAGCATTCTCCCGCAGATAATAATCATAAGTAAGAAGCTCTCTGAACCGCTCTTCCTCCTCCGGGAATTTTGCGGTAATATACCGGAGCAGGATCTCATATCTGGCGCTCCGCTTATGCTGTACCTGCCCCAGGCCCTGCTCCTCGTAGAACCCGGCCAGACCGTCATACATCAGGAAGGCAGACGGATACCCCGCCTTAAGCGCCTCCAGTGTGTGGGTAAACTGTCTGCTGTTATAATAGACCTCCACCATCTCTTCGATCCCCTTAAGGCGCATCATGTCCTCATAAGAGAGCCATCTGGTATATAATACCTCATAGGGCGGACGGCTCTTATACACAAGACCGTACTCCTGCTTCTTTTCTTCCATATAAGAGCCCTTCAATACCTTGAGGAAGCCCAGTTGAAGCTGATCCGGCCCAAGCGCATAGACATCGTCGAAGGATCTGGCAAAGCTCTCCATATCCTCGAAGGGCAGTCCTGCGATCAGATCCAGATGTTGGTGGATATTGCCCTTCTCCCGGATTCGCTCCACCGCTCTTCTGACCCTGCCGAAATCCATCGTCCGCCGGATCTCCCGGATGGTATCGGGATTCGTAGACTGCACTCCAATCTCCAATTGGACAAGCCCCGGCCGCATACTGCCAAGGATCTCAAGTTCTTCCTCATTCAGCAGATCCGCCGCCACTTCAAAGTGAAAATTCGTGATCCCTCTGTCGTGCTCTGCAATATATTTCCATATGGCAGCGGCATGCTCATGCCTGCAGTTAAACGTCCGGTCCACGAACTTGACCTGCTGCGCTTCCTGATCGATAAAAAACTGCAGTTCCCTCCTGACCGTCCCGAGGTCACGGAATCTTAGCTGCTTGTCCACAGAGGAAAGGCAATAGCTGCAGGAAAACGGGCATCCCCGGCTGCTCTCATAATAGATAATCTTATTCCTGAACGTTTCCATATGATGATATACGAACGGGACGTCGTTAAGATCCATGACTGGCCGCCAGGGGTTGTCTCTGACCGTTCCGTCTGTATCGCGGAAAGCGATTCCCCTTAATGACCGGAGGCCGTCCCCTTCGCACCCCTGATAGAAGCGGCACAGCCCGGCAAAGGTCTCCTCGCCTTCTCCCTTCATGACACCTGTCACCTCCGGAAGGCGTGCCAATACATCCGGCGCATCGTATGACACCTCCGGCCCGCCAAGCCAGATCGGCATATCCGGACGAAGCTTCGCCATATCCCGGACAAGTTCTTCTATATAATCCAGGTTCCAGATATAGCAGGAGAAGCAGAGGATATCAGCCCTTCTCCTATAGATGTCCATCAGGATATCATCTTTCTGCTGGTTAATGGTATATTCCGCAATCTCTACATCCGCTCCTTTCACATGCTCCCCGGCATATGCCTGCAGGCTGCAGACAGCAAGATTGGTGTGTATGAATTTGGCATTCACTGCGGCAAGTAATATTTTCATGTTCTGGTCTCCTTTTTATTTGGCGTTCTCTTGACATTTGCCCCATAATACATTAAAATTATAAACTGTGCAGCCGGGGTGTTAGCGGTACCTTGTACCTGCAATCCGCTATAGCAGGGGTGATATTGCGCTGAGGGCACAGATTTGCGGAGCTGCCCTTGACAAGTGGCGTTGAGGCTTGGGTCTTACGCGACGGGAATCTGTGAATCGTGTCAGGTCGGGAACGAAGCAGCACTAAGCAGAACCTTCCGGGTGCCGTAAGGGTGCCTGGGCTGAGTTAACTGTCAAGGTAACGTCCGGGAGTCTGCGTTCGACGCGCAATGCACATAAGAAGAGCACAAAGAAGACGGATGAGTTACTGATCCTCCGCCTTCTTTTTTGATGTCTTTGATGCTCTTAATTCTTTAAAAAACGCCTTCATCATCTGACTGCACTCGTCGCCCAAGACCCCTGTCGTCAATTCCGCCTGATGGTTGAATTCTTCCATCTGGAGCAGATTCAAGACAGAACCCGCACATCCGGCCTTGGGATTCATACATCCCACGACCACTCTGGTCATGCGGGACTGTACGATCGCCCCCGAACACATCTGGCACGGCTCCAGGGTTACATACATCGTACATCCTTCCAGGCGCCAGTCTCCCATCTTCTTACTCGCCTTCTTGATCGCAATCAGCTCGGCATGCGCCAGTGTATTCTTATCCACAGTTCTTCGGTTATATCCCCGGCCCACGATCTTATCCTCGTACACGATCACACACCCGATCGGCACCTCTCCGATGGCATATGCTTTCTTCGCCTGCCGGATTGCCTCCTTCATGTACTTCTCATCCAAACTCTGCATATCGTTCCTTGATTAACTCCTTACATTTTCATAGGCTTCTTCACCTGTCTGCACCAGTATCCGAATTGATCCTGACTGCTCTTCTCATCGTCTGTCAGATCCATCGTCATATCTTCATGGGGAATAAATTCCGTGAATCCAAATGTACTTGCCGCCTTCGCCTCCTGGGGATGGTAGATTCCCGGCACTCCAAGCCTGTAATTCTCCCCGTCGCTTATAAGGGCAAGATGGTGGTAGTTATAGTATCCGTGCAGCAGGAAGCTGTTATTCGCCCATTTCCACTCGCATCTGGGCAATCTTGCCAGATCATTCCTCTGAATCTTCGTACACCGGAACCTCATCTCAGAATCCTGTCCGTCAGACTCTTCTTCCGGCATGATCTCCTCTTCCCGCGGCAATGTCTCTTCTGTGAACGTCTCCTGATCCGTCATATCCGATTCCCTGACAGGCTCTTCTTCCGGCACGGTCTCCTCTTCCCCGCATACCTCCGGCGAAGGATTCTCAAGCGGCAGAGGATTCTCGCCCTGTGCAGAATTGACCCCCTGCAGGGTATCCATCCTCCGAACCGTCCCCTCTTCCCGCGGCATCTCTGTCTGTTCCCGGCTCTCCGTCCATTCCTCGGCATCTGTCTGCTCCTGCCTGTCTTTTACCGCGCCCCCGGTTACTCCGGCTTCCGGCATATTCCGATCCTCCGGCACATCTCCGTCTCCTCCGGCTTCCGCCGCATTCCCTGTCTCCGGCGGCATATCTGCTGCTCTTCCTGTCCCCGGCCTCAGAACCTGCATCCGGCTCACGTCAACCGGCGAATCATTCCAGACAGCCGCATATCTGCGTCCGTTCTCACTCTCCAATATGATTCCATTGATTCTTGGAAAATTATCCGGTACGATCACATCTTCCTTCGTATAATACAGCCTGTAGTTGATAGCAGGATTCACATTATCCACCGTTCCCTGGTAGATACCGGTACATTCGCCGTTCTCATCATAAAAAAGATATAACGCAAGCTGCCGTTCTCCTCTCATGTGCAGTCCCTTGCCGTGAATATGCAGCGTACAGTCCTCTTCTCCCTGCTCTACTTTAACAAAACCTACATTACGCAGTCTCTTGCCCTTATCACACTCATACAGATAACGAATAAACCGCTTCAAGCCTTCACTTCCAATCCTGGTCTTTTTATCACAATCTATTCTCCAGGATCAGAAAAAATACCTTTCATCATAAAATTGCCTTCAATTCCTGATATAACCTCTTTGCATAGCTATCTGTCATCCCGCAGATATAATCCGTCGCCAGCAAAAGCCGCAGATACAGCCTCTCAACCTCATGCTTCCCCTTGGCCTGACATCTGTAAGCCCTCTTGTAGTTGCTGGAGATAAATGCCGCCATACGCCTGCCAAGAGAATCCACCTCCTCCGCTCCGTCATCATATTCCACGACCGCACCGATGAACATGTCAAGCAGAAAATCCAGCATCGCACCTTCCGCAACCTCCATCTTATAGATCGCATCCGAAGTAAATACCTCACGGGACGCCAGATCCCCCAGCAGATCCATCAGTCTCTGGGCAAATGTCTGGTAGAAGAGGTCATGCCCGCAGCATCCCTTCATGATCATCTGGTAATTGGAGGTAAACCCATACGTCGCACAACTAATCAGGAATCCCTGGACTCTCACGATCCAGTTCTTGACCGCATATTCCTCCAGATCTTCCACATGCCTCTCCATACCCCGCAGATAGAGCTCCTGAAGCTTGTCCGCCGGCTGAAAACCTCCCATCTCATCACGGGTGCAGGACTCCTGAAACCTGGTAAGCTCCGTAAGCAGCTTGTGGTAGCTTAAGAATCCCTTGATAAAAGCGTCTTCAATATCTGCCGTCTTATACGCGATATCATCCGCCGCCTCCAGGATGAATGTCAGCGGATGCCTGCAGCCGTTCGTACCCGTCTCTCTTGATATCTCCTCGAAGATCTCCTGATCCGCATAATAATATCCAAGCTTCCTGTCCTTGATATCGCCGGACTTCTCATTGATCTCCATAGAAGACACCGGATACTTCACGATCGTATTCAGCAGCGCATAGGTCAGGTTCATCCCATTCTCATCCACAAGGAAGTGTAACTTGCTCACAAGCCGCAGCGCCTGCGCATTTCCCTCAAAATGATAGAGATCCTCCTTCATCTGCGGCGTCAATACCTGATCAATGGGCTTGCCATGATACGTCATCACAGGGAGATTCCTCCGAAACCATTCCCGGATCGCCTCTTCCCCGAAATGTCCGAACGGCGGATTCCCGATATCATGGATCAGCCCTGCGCACTGCAGGATGTTGCAGATATCCTCTTTCATCCCGGGAGTGAAACTGGAATCTTTCTTATATACCAAAATATTTTCTCCAATGTTCTGTCCCAGTGACTTGGCGAAGGAAGACACCTCCAGAGAATGGGTAAGCCTTGTCCGGATAAAATCACTCTTATCCAGAGGAAATACCTGCGTCTTATCCTGCAGGCGGCGAAAAGACGCACTGCCGATAATGCGGTGATAGTCTCTCTCGAATTCGCTCCGCAGATCCGCGCTCCGTACATGCTTTCCCGAATTCCCCCTGCTTCTCTTCGTTGACAGTAATCGTTCCCAGTTCACGCAATTCCTCTCTCCTTCGTATCTGAATCAATCCAAGTAGATCGGCGAGTCATAATCCTTGCCAAGGAGCTGCTTCTTGCGCTCCTGATAGCCCAGGAACGCCCATTCCGTCATATCTGTCCACTGGTGATTCTCTCTGTCGTACACCTGTACATACCCGATTCTTGACGGATGCATACGGACGCTGTTGGATTCATATTCCTGTCCGGTATAAGGATTCAGCTCTCCCGGAGCCATATCCTCTTCCTGCTGCAGTTCTCCCGGTTCTTCTCCGTATTCATATCCGTAATCCGGATATTCCGCTCCTTCTGCTTCGGCATAGTCATACCCGCCGTTATAATCCCCGCCCGCCGGATATTCCTCTCCATAAGCCGCCTCATAACCGAACTCGCGATTCACCGGATACTCCTCCTGATAAGCCGCGCCGTAGCCATCCTCGGCGGTCTCTCCATGATCCGCCGCACCATATCCTGCCGCCGGATATTCCTGCTCCTTTGCCGCCGGCTGCCTGTCTGTACTGTATGATTCCTCCCGTACTACGGCAGTCTCCTTCCCCAGCTTCTTGAACCGCTGCTTGAAATATGCTCTCCAGCCATGGGGCCGCTCCTCCTTCTCCTTCTCCTCCTTCTTCGGAGGAATCTCCAGAGACTCTATCTCTGCCAGAAGCTGCTCTACCGGTTCTTCCGTCATCTCTCCTGCATATTCCTCCCGGAACTCCTGATATTCTTCCTGATCCCTGCCGGCCTGATCCCCTTGGTATTCTGCCTGATCCCTGCCAGTCTGATCTCCCTGGTATTCTGCCTGATTTCTGCCGGCCTGATCTCCCTGATATTCTGCCTGGTTCCTGCCGGCCTGATCTCCCTGGTATTCTGCCTGGTTCCTGCCTGTTTGATCTCCCTGATATTCCCGGCTCTCCGGCCCGGCGCTTACTGCAGATGTCTCCGGCGTCCCGGACGGCTGCTCTCCCGTCCGCTCCCCGGGTTGCTGCTCATCAGGCGCAGCTCCCCCCTCATCCAGACCGGAGCCCTTCACCGCACTCTCCAGCACATCCAGCTTCTTATGTATATCTACCAATTCACCGATCGTGATATCTCTTTCGTTCGCCATACCGCCGGATTCATTATGATCAGCCGAGTCTCCACCCGGCTCATCCGACGCATTGCCGCCGGCATCCTCCTTCGTCTCAGACGCCGCCGGCTGGTCTGCGGACGGTTGGTCTGCGGATGTATCCGCCTGCTCCTCAGACTGCGCTGTATCCCCGTTCTCTGCCGGTTCCGTTCCTGCTGCCGGGACATTCTCCATTCTCTGTATTGTATCTGTCTCATCCTCAGTCTTCTCCGCCGGAATGCTGTCATCCAGAATATTCAGATAGAAGGGACACCCAAGAATCTCCGCGATCATACGCATGTCTCTTTCCTGAAAATTATCCCTGCCAAGCCTCTGCGTCAGGTTCTGACGGGACATCTTCTTCCCGGTACGCCCTTCGATCTTCTTAGCAAGTTCCTTGATCGTCATATCCTTACGGCTCAAAATAATCTTGACCTGTTCTCCAAACGTTAGATCCTGCATTGCTTGTCCTCCTTATTGAACCACTTCAAATTATTTTAGCAAATACTCCAAAAAAATGCCACCCATTTTCTAAAAACATCTTAGATCACGAGCGCATTGCCTAATGTTTTTCCAACTCCTTCCGATATATCTATAGAAACTATGTATCAGACGGAAGACTTAAGGAGGTAGCCATGAGATTAAATTTTTCCCCGGCGTTACAGATTAACAATGCATTTCAGTCATATCAGATCAACCGCAGTGCTGCGAATAAACCCGGTGTGAATGAGGCTGAAGGCTCTAATGAAGAACGCAGAGACACCTTTACTCTCTCCCCGGCCGGGAAGACTCAGAACCTGATCAACAGCCTGATGAAGCAGAAGATGGACATTACCGACCGCAAGAATGCCCTGCTAGCTTCCGTGAAGGAACAGGGCGGTTCCATGGAATCCATCAAGACGCAGTTAGAAGCTTACGATGAACAGCTGCAGAATATTGATATCCAGATATCTGAGGCTATGTCCCGTGAGCTTGAAAAACAGGAAGAAGAGAAGAAGGCAGGCGATGAGGAGCCCAAGACGAAGGAGGAGATTCTGACCGAGCGTATGAACGCTGTAACTTCTATGTCAACTGACGCAGAACGTATCGATTCTCTCGATTCTATCAAGACCAGGGTAGACGGCAGAGTTAAAGTCCTCGAATCCGAGCTTGCTCTTGATGAAGGCAGGATGGGAGACACCGAATACAGAGGCGTCTTAGACTATAAGCGTGAGAAGATAACGGAGCTTAAGAAGAAGTCCGCACAGATTTCAGCCGATATGAATTCCCGGATGGCGGACCTGGCAGAAGAGGTAGCCGAAGAGCGCAGGGAAGAACCGACAGAAGAGGCGGATGAGACAGATGCGGCAGAGGCGGATTCTTCCAATATGACAGAAGAATAATCTACGGGGCAGCCATAGGCTGCCCCGTCTTAATCCGCTGCACCTCACAACTTCATCTTCTCGTTCAATTCCCGGACCGTTTCTTCCTCAAGCTTGATGATCTCCCTGTCGTATGTCAGGATTCCGTTCGTCTCTTCCTCCACATCAGACAACTGCGTATAGACAGTCGCCGACAATCCATTTGCAATATTGGGAATCACTTCCTTCTCTATCCATTCCCGGTAGCCTCCGGTCAGCTCCGGCTTCTTCGTGTAGATACGGTAACCATATACCTTCCTATACATATGATGCCCCGGTACACTCATGGAATATCCCCCGAACTCTGTCAGCGCTGTCACACGTTTCTCCCGTCTGCCGGCATCTCCCATCACACATTTCCTGAGACGGGCAATCCCCGGCCGGACATCTCCTGCACCGGCGGCTTCTGTCCTGCGAGGCAGCCGCAGCGGGAAGAAATAATCATGGATACTCCGGATATCTCCGCCGCCCTGGTCGAACCAACCGCTCGCCTGGTCGATCAGCCTGCTACCGTCCATCTCCCTGGCTATCCGAGTCATCGTGTCCGCATGGAACTGCCCCCAGCCTTCATTGAAGATCACCCAGGTAACGATCGACGGATGATTCTTAAGTATATGTATGGTACTGCGCATCTCTGATACAAACTGGTTCCGTCCTCTCTCATCCCGCCTTCCAAGGAGCCAAAGTCTGGAATCCCGCATCTTCAGATGGAAATATTCCATGGCTGTCGCCCCATAAGTGACAAACCAGGACTGATAGTCTCTGCCGCCGTTCACCATATCCTGCCACACCAGCATTCCCAGACGGTCACAGTGATAATACCACCTCTGAGGCTCTATCTTGACATGCTTCCTCAGCATATTGAAGCCAAGATCCTTCATAGTCCGGATATCGTATACCATCGCTTCGTCACAGGGCGCCGTATACAGTCCTTCCGGCCAGTAACCCTGATCCAGCACCCCTTTTTGGAAATATGGACGGTTGTTCAGGTACAGTCTTGGGATTCCATTCTCGTCCTTCTCCGCACTGATCTTGCGCATGGCCATATAGCTTCTTACCCGGTCTTCTCCCGCCTGAACCTCGATATCATATAGAAACGGATCCTCCGGGCTCCAACTATGCGGGTCAGAAATCGGGATAACGAGCTCCTTCCCCGCGACGCCCTCTGCCTGAACCGGCTGCATTTCCGATGAAGATATGGTAATTGCGAATTCACCTGCATTCCTCTCACCCTGTCCCTTATCATGCGGATGAGACACTGTTCTTACCTTCACGCGGACAGCGCTCTCATCATACAAGGGCGTAACGGACAGATCTGCAATATAATTCTCCGGCACCTGTTCCATCCAGACCGTCTGCCAGATCCCGCTCTGTGCCGTATAAAACATGCCGCCCCTCTTGATCTTCTGTTTCCCTCTGCTGTAATAGAACGCGTCGCTGTAGTCTCTCACCTGTACCGTCAGCTCATTCTCCGTGCTCTTAAGCGCATCTGTCACATCAACCGAAAACGGCAGATAACCGCCGAGATGCCTCTTAACCAATTCCCCGTTCAGATATACCGCGGCATACTGATCCACCGCGCCAAAATGAAGAATCCAACGCCTGCCGGTCTCGGGACAGATTCCCTCCGGCAGTATCCTGCGGTACCAGAGTGTTTCCTGCGGCTTTAGCTGCCGTTCCACCCCGGAAAGCGGAGCCTCCGGCGAGAACGGGACCAGAATATCGCCGTCAAATTGGTTCCTTCTCTCTTTACCGGTAATTGCATATTCCCAGACGCCATTCAGGTTGACATAACTCTCCCGCACAAGCAGCGGCCTTGGATATTCCCCAAGAACATGTTCCCTGTCTATCTGGTCTGCCCATCTTGTTTTTAACTTTTTTCTGCTCATTTGTCACCTCTCACTGTAAATGCTTATGATTGCAGCTGCGTTACATGCAGCTCCCCGTCGATCTCCGTATCTGTTGTGCAGACCGCGATCCGGGCGTTCACACCTTCCGCCGTGTACTCCCTGTAAATGTACTCCTCCGGATATTCCTCCGGCTTGCGCACCAGCACCGGTCCCTGCGCTTCATCCCAGCCAATCTCAAATGCTCCAAGATCCAGCGCCATTCCCTTGCGGGTCGCCTTCATGAAGCTCTCCTTCAATACCCAGTAACGATAGAATATCTGCGCCCTGTCAGCCTCCGCATTTCCCATGATATGCTCATACTCCCTCTGACAGAAGAATCTCCTGGCAACCGGTTCCCGGAATTCCTTCATCTCCTCGATGTCGCAGCCTACCTTCGTTCCAATGCGGTCGCTGAATGCACAGAGTACATATTTCCCCGAATGAGAGAGGTTGTATTCCGTCTCCTCCGGAAGTCCGTACCTCTCCCGCGCCCGGCTCCAGAGACACCATACCCCCGCACTTTGCGCCCTGTCCCTGGCGAACCGGTATTTATCCGCCTTCTCCCGGCGCCACGCGGGCAGCTCCCGATAATACTGCTGATAGACGGATTCCTCTAATAACGGCGTAATGTCTGCAAGCCATACTTTAACCATTGCTAAAACCCTTCCTAATAAATGTTTTGACGCTTGTACCATATAATTATAACATAGATTGTATTACAAAGAAAATAATGATAGAATTAGAGAATATTAAGATACTCTCTGGTAACAGTTCAGATACCTTCACTGTTACAGGCATCCGGCCATTATGGAAGTTATCATTTAAAAAAGGGATTGACAATTTTTTCTTATTGTTATACTATAATTCCTAGTTTCACACTTTAAACAGCTAAATTATCACAACATAATAATCTTACGGAGGAATACTGACTATGATTATTGTATTAAAACCACGTTCCACCCACGGCGACCTGATCCGCGTGGAACAGATGATAAAAAGACGGGGACTGGACACGCACATTGTTGAAGGTTCTGAGATGACGATCATTGGATGTATCGGCGATACGACACGGATCGATTCCAAGCTTTTTGAGGTTGACTCTGCCGTAGACAAGGTCATGCATGTCCAGGAGCCCTACAAGCTGGCGAACCGCGCGTTTCACCCGGAAGAATCGATCATAGACGTCTCAGGCGTCGAGATCGGGGGCGATAATCTCGCACTGATCGCAGGTCCCTGTTCCGTTGAATCCTTTGAACAGGTATTGGAGATCGCCAAGGCAGTCAAGGCATCCGGCGCCAACTTGCTGAGAGGCGGTGCGTTCAAGCCGAGAACCAGTCCGTATTCATTCCAGGGACTTGGTTTAGAAGGCCTTGATATCCTGTGCGCCGTCAAGGAAGAGACCGGGCTTCCCATCGTAACCGAACTGATGTCCCCGGATCATCTGGATATATTTAACGAGAAGGTCGACCTGATCCAGATCGGCGCCCGCAACATGCAGAACTTCGATCTCCTGAAACAGTTAGGACAGCTTGACCGCCCGATCCTTCTTAAGAGAGGCCTGAACGCAACCTATGAGGAATGGATCATGTCGGCGGAATATATCATGGCTTCCGGCAATGAGAACGTGATCCTCTGCGAACGAGGCGTCCGTACCTTCGAATCTTATACAAGGAATACGCTGGACCTCCAGAGCATTCCTGTGGTGCGCAAGCTTACACATCTGCCTGTTATCGTGGATCCAAGCCATGCGGGCGGCAAATGGTGGCTGGTAGAGTCCATGGCGAAGGCTTCTGTCGCCGCAGGCGCGGACGGTCTGATGATCGAAGTACATAATGATCCCGAGTGTGCTCTGTGCGACGGCGCCCAGTCCCTGAAACCTGCCAAATACGACACCCTGATCCAGGAAGTTGCGCAGATCGCACGGGTTGTTGGGAAGAGGGTCTAGCCTATGAAATTAACTGTGAATCTGGGAGCGGACAGCTACCCTATTTATATCGAAAATAATCTGCTGTCCCGATCCGCCTCATACATCAGAGAAATATTTTCCGGCAGAAGGATCATGATCATCTCGGATGACCATGTCTATCCTCTCTATGGGAATAAGCTTACAGAACAGCTGTCCAGGGATTACGACTGCCGCCGCCTGATACTCCCCCACGGGGAGGCAACGAAGGATTTCCAGACCCTTCCCGCCGTCTACACTGCCCTGCTTGAAGCAAAGATCTCTCGGAGCGACCTGATCATCGCTCTTGGCGGCGGAGTGATCGGCGACCTGGCAGGATTTGCCGCTTCCAGCTTCTTACGGGGTGTGAAGCTGATACAGATACCTACCTCCCTGCTCGCTCAAGTGGATTCTTCCGTGGGCGGCAAGGTAGCCGTTGACCTGCCTCAGGGGAAGAATCTGGTGGGCGCGTTCTATCAGCCGGCTCTGGTGCTGATCGATCCGCTCGTGTTAGATACACTGGACGGACGATTTATCATTGACGGCATGGGCGAAGTGATCAAATACGGCTGCATCAAGGATGCCGGATTATTCCGTATGCTGGAATCCCACGGCTCTTTTGCGGAACTAAAGGAAGAGCTGCCTGCAATCATAGAACGCTGTGTGGATATCAAGCGGGAGGTTGTGGAACATGACCAATTCGATACCGGAGAGCGGATGCTTCTGAACTTCGGGCATACGCTCGGACATACAATAGAGCAATACTATCATTATGGAAGAGAGAGCCACGGAGAGGCTGTGGCGATCGGCATGTACCAGATCACGAAGCTTTCTGAAGAACAGGGATTGACCGTATCCGGAATATCCGAACGCATCCTGGCAGTTCTTAAGTCTTACGGTCTTCCGCATGAATGCGGACTGCCGATGCAGGAATTGATGGGCGCGATTCTGTTGGATAAGAAGAATCTGAATAACAGATTAAATGTGATCCTGCTGCATGATATCGGCGCAAGCTTCATCCATCCTACAACTGCAGATTTCTTCGGACAATATGGAGACGCTATTCTATAAAGGAGATGAATATCTTATGGATCAATTAAAAGGAAAAATCGCAATCGTGACAGGAGCCGGAAAGGGGATTGGCCGGGAAGCCGCCCTTGCGATCGCCGCCGAAGGTGCAGCCGTCGCTGCAGTTGCAAGAACCCAGGCTGACCTTGATGAGACTGTAAAAATGATCGAAGACAACGGAGGCTCTGCCATCGCCATATCCCACGATCTCACGGTAGGAGCCGAGGTGCAGGCAATGGTGGGCGAGATTATGAACAAATATGGAAAGATCGACATTCTGGTCAACAACGCCGGCGGATATCCGTCCGAGATCTACAGGAATATCGAGCATCAGGCTATCAAGCTCTGGGAATGGACGGAGGAGCAATGGGATCAGATCATCAAGACCAATGTCCGTATCCCGTTCCTGTGTATGAAGCATGTCCTTCCTATTATGATCAGCCAGAGAAGCGGTAAGGTTGTCAGCGTCTCTTCCAGGATGGGGCGTATCGCCTCCCAGATGGGCGCATATGCTGTGGCGAAGGGCTCCATTATCACGATGACCAAGACTGCCGCCATCCAGACACAGGAATACGGCATCCAGGTCAACGCCGTAGCCCCTGGGATCGTGGACACACCTGGGCAGCGTGTATATAACCATTCTGTCGGACAGGACGGCGTGCCCATGGGGAGCGCTGCCGATGTGGCTAAAGCAATCCTATATCTTCTATGCGACGCACCGCCGGTGATGACCGGACAATCCATCGATCTGTTCACAACTGTATAAGAATCTGTGTAGAAACATTTCGTTCTTGATTTGTTAACAATTAATTCTTATTTTTATCACACTTTCATCACAGTTTCTGCTTATACTATAGTTGTTCGATGAAACGAACAACAAAATTCTTTTTCATAACTTTTTCCTCAGGACTGCACTCCTCCCAACATGCAGTCCTTTTAAATTGTCCGAATGCAACAAATAACAACAAATATTACACCAACATAGACTTCCAGTTTCGGATATGGTATAATCTGGGGCGTCAATAAAAGCGTCATTTACATAATAATTTAAAAAAAGAGGCTGCCGGAATTCTTCGGCAGTCTCTATTATTTTATTGCAGCATATCGGTTCTATCGCCCCGGCTGTCCATAATAAGCATTCGCACCATGCTTCCGGTAATAATGCTTATCCTGCAGCTCCTGCGGCGCCGGCTGGTTCTTCGGATTGATCAGCTCGCAGCGCGCCGCCATCTTCGCGACTTCCTCTAATACCACCGCATTGTGTACCGCCTCATGAGCGTCCTTCCCCCAGGTGAAAGGTCCATGGTTCTTGCACAATACTGCCGGCGCGGCATTATAATCCAGCCGGCGCGCCTCGAACTCATCCGCGATCAGGATGCCTGTATTCTTCTCATAGGCCTCGTCAATCTCTTCTTTGGTCAGATTCCTGACACAGGGGACCTCGCCGTAGAGATAGTCCGCGTGGGTCGTTCCGTAACACGGAATCCCTCTTCCGGCCTGTGCCCAGCTCGTCGCCCAGGACGAATGGGTATGCACGATACCGCCTATCTCCGGAAAACGATTATACAATACCACATGAGTCGCCGTATCTGAGGATGGATTGTAATCTCCCTCAACCTTATTGCCCTCTAAGTCTACAACGACCATATCCTCCGGTCTAAGCTTGTCATACTCTACACCGCTTGGCTTGATCACGAACAGACCGCTCTCGTGGTCGATACCGCTTACATTGCCCCAGGTGAAGGTCACCAGACCGTACTTCGGGAGAAGCATGTTCGCTTCATATACTTCTTTTTTTAACTGTTCTAACATATTGTTCCAACTCCTTTAGCCGCGATCAGATCAGGCTCTCGATCGCCGCCTTCTCAATAGCAATGCCCGTCTTATACCTCTCAGTAAATACTTCGTATCCCTCTACGTCCTTTGCATCAGGTTCCATCCGGCTGCCTTCGTTGCCCTCGAACACCTTCTTCGCCAGATAATCCTCCAGAGTCTCCCCGTCGGCTCTGTTCTTCATGTAAGCAGCGAGAAGCGCCATTCCCCAAGGCCCCCCTTCGCCTGCCGTCTCCATAACGGATACCGGCGCGTTGATAGCCGCCGCAAGAATCCTCTGTCCGACGCCCTTGGTCTTGAATAACCCTCCGTGGCCGAGCATCGAGTCGATCTCCACATTCTCTTCCTTCTGCAGAAGATCCATACCTACCTTGATCGCCCCAAGCGCAGTAAATAGGTTCACGCGCATGAAGTTCGCCAGATTGAAATTACTCTTCGGCGACCTTACGAACAGCGGACGTCCCTCATCCACACCTGTGATGAATTCCCCTGAGAGATAACCGTAAGATAACAGCCCGCCGCAGTCAGCATCGCCCTCCAGAGCCTTGTTATACAGCGTTCCGAATAACTTGTTCATATCCACTTCGATACCGAAGCTCTCTGCAAATTCCTTGAAAATGCCTACCCACGCATTCAGGTCAGAGGTGCAGTTATTCGCATGCACCATGGCAACCAGGCTGCCGTCCGGCGTGGTCACAAGGTCGATCTCCGGATACACCTTTTTCAGTTCCTTTTCAAGCACGATCATGGCAAATACACTGGTTCCCGCGGATACGTTACCGGTACGCTTAGCAACACTGTTGGTCGCCGCCATGCCGGTCCCCGCGTCGCCTTCCGGCGGACACATCGGAATACCCGCCTCAAGATTGCCGCTCTCATCTAAGAGCCGCGCGCCTTCTTCCGTCAAGGTCCCGGCCGTCTCGCCCGCAACCATGACCTTCGGCATGATCTCTCTTAATTTCCACGGATAATTCTTGTCAGCCACCAGCTCGTCGAACTTACGGATCATATCCTCGTTAAAATCCTTCTTCTCCACATCGATCGGGAACATACCGGACGCATCTCCGATTCCAAGCGCTTTCTCGCCGGTCAGCTTCCAGTGGATATATCCTGCCAGCGTAGTAAAATACGCCACATCCTTCACATGCTCTTCCTCGTTCAAAACCGCCTGATATAAGTGGGCAATACTCCACCGCACCGGAATATTATACTGAAACAGATCGATCAGCTTCTCTGCTGCCGGACCTGTGGTACAATTCCTCCAGGTACGGAACGGCACCAGAAGCTCCCCGTCCTTGTCAAACGCCATATATCCGTGCATCATTGCACTGAATCCGATGGAACCGATCTTCTTCAGCGTCACGCCGTACTTCTCCCGAACGTCTGCCGCCAGGTTCTTATAGCTGTCCCGAAGGCCTGTCCAGATATCGTCCAGCGAGTAGGTCCAGTTTCCATCCTCCAGACGGTTCTCCCATCCATGGTCGCCGGATGCGATCGGCGTATGATCCTCGCCGATCAGCACTGCCTTGATCCTGGTTGATCCCAACTCAATACCAAGAACGGCTCTGCCGCTCTCAATCACTTCCTTTACATTGCTCATGCTGCTCCTCCTATCCTACTTGCGATACGCAACGCTGTTCCACAACAGTTCGCTCTTGAACTGGCGGATGGTCGTATCCTTGTCAATATAGACAGCTTCAATACCCATGCACGCTGCCCAATCGCCCATCTGCTCGGAAGTCAGGTCATAAGAGAATGCAGTATGGTGCGCTCCGCCTGCCAGGATCCAAGCCTCTGCTCCTGTCTGAAGATTCGGCTGCGGCGTCCAGAATGCAGTTGCAACCGGAAGCTTCGGCATCGGCTTCTCTACCTTCTTGCAGTCCACATCATTGATGATCAGACGGAAACGGTCTCCGAGATCGATAAGTGAAGTTGCGACCGCCGGTCCTGTCTTCGATGTGAATACCAGCCTTGCCGGATCTTCCCTGTCTCCCATGGAGAGCGGCTGTTCCTTAATACTGATCTTGCCGTCTGCAACCGTCGGGCATACCTCCAGCATATGTGCCTGCAGGATCCCTTCCTTGCCCGGAACCAGATTATAGGTATAATCCTCCATAAATGAAGTACCCTTCGCATCCTTCATTCCCTGGGTCATGATCTTCATAAGGCGCACCATGGCAGCCGTCTTCCAGTCGCCTTCTCCGGCGAACCCGTAGCCCTTCTCCATCAATCTCTGGATCGCCAGTCCCGGGAGCTGCTTTAAGCTTCCAAGGTCTCCGAAATGCGTCACGATCGCCTGATAATTCTTCGCCTCAAGGAATCTCTCGAATCCGATCTCTATTCCTGCCTGCACCGCTACATGCTCTCTGAATTCCTTCTCATCTCTGCCTTCCAAAAGTATCTCATACTTATCATAATATTCTTCGACCAGCGCGTCAATATCTCCTTTGGAAACTGCCTCTACTTCTGCTGCTATTTCATTGACCGGATACGCGTCGATCTCCCAGCCGAACTTGATCTGCGCCTCAACCTTATCGCCCTCTGTCACCGCAACATTCCTCATATTGTCGGCAATACGCATCACACGGATATGGCTGCTCTCGATCACGCCCACTGCAGTGCGCATCCAGGAACCGATCTTCTTCTGGACATCCGCGTCCTCCCAGTAACCCATGATCACCTTGCGCTCCATGCCGAGACGGCTGAAGATATGACCGTACTCTCTGTCCCCGTGGGCCGCCTGATTCTCGTTCATAAAATCCATATCAATGGTGTCATACGGAATCTCCCGGTTAAACTGTGTATGGAAGTGAAGCAGCGGCTTCCTGTACTCCTGCAGGCCGAGAATCCAGGATTTGGCCGGAGAGAACGTATGCATCCAGGTGATGACTCCCGCGCAAGTCTCGTCCGTATTCGCCTCATTCAGGGTCTTTCTGATCAATTCATTGGTAATGAGCGTCGGCTTCCATACAACCTCATAAGGAAGATTGCCGGATGCATTCAGCGCCTCCACGATCTTCTGAGAATGCTCCGCCACGTGGGCCAGGCACACGTCCCCGTATAAATCCTGTGAACCTGTACAGAACCAGAACTGATAAGTTTTTGATTTTAGCATGATGATTTCCTCACTTTCTTGAAAATGTATTCGGCGCAGCATAACGGCTCATCCGCCATCCCGGCCAAATACACGCCTTATATCTATCTGATCTTATTATATAGATATCCGTCAATTCTCTGCAAGTTCATAACTCTGCCTGTTCACAGAAAAAGTTACCTAATCCGACCTGGCTTCCGGCCAAGTAACAGTTTAGCAAGTGCACGGATCTACCTGAACTGCTACCTGGCAAATCCGCAATTTCAGATTGACAATTGGCTTCCTGTATGACATACTTATTTCAAACCTACATGGAGTGGATTTTTAAAGAGTTATCTTTTTTCGCCACACGATTGCATGCATGCATTTGTGTGGTATTTTTATGTTGGAAGCTAAATACCCCGAGGCAGCCGCCGGATATCCAGGCATGCAGGCATGGATACCTGGCCCGTTGTTTTGCGGGAATAATTCCAGACGAAGGAGGAATAAGATTATGGAACAAACATTCATGAAAGAGAAGAAGATTCTGCCGCTTGTGCTGTCTATGTCCCTGCCCATGGTCATATCCATGGCGGTCAACTCACTTTACAATATCGTAGACAGTTATTTCGTGGCCAAATTAAGCGAGGACGCCATGACGGCGCTGGCGCTGGTCTACCCCATCCAGAACATGATCAACGCCATCGCCATCGGTTTCTCTATAGGGATCAATGCAAGCGCGGCATATTTCCTTGGAGCAAATGACTCTGTCCGCACGAGCAAGACCGCAACCCAGGGAACCTTCTTAAGCCTCCTTCACGGCGTGGCTCTGACGGTACTGTCCATCGCTGTCATGCCTGCATTCCTTGGTATGTTTTCTTCTGATGACACGGTGATCAAAATGGCGCTTGAGTATTCGAACCGGGCGTTCCTGTTCTCTCCGGTCATCGCCCTGACACTGGTATACGAGAAGCTCTTCCAAGCTGTCGGCAAGATGAAGGTCTCCATGCTCTGTATGATGTGCGGCTTCATCGCCAATATTATCCTGGATCCGCTGATGATCTTCGGGATCGGGTTCTTCCCTGCCATGGGAATCGCCGGAGCCGCCTACGCCACCGGAATCGGCCAGGTATTCTCTCTTGCCGTCTATTATCTGTGCAGCAAGATCAGCCCCATTCCCATTAAGATCGAACGGAAATACTGGAAACCCGAGAAAAATATAACGGCAAGATTATATTCCGTCGGCATCTCGGCAACCCTGACTCTGGCGCTCCCGTCTCTGCTGATCTCTGTATTGAACGGCATCCTTGCAGGCTTCTCAGAGACATATGTACTTGTACTGGGCGTCTATTATAAGCTTCAGACCTTCATCTACCTGACGGCAAACGGAATCATCCAGGGAATCCGGCCATTGATGGGGTACAACTACGGCGCGGGTGAAAAAGAGCGTGTCCAGAAGATCTTCCGGACCTCTCTTGCCCTTACCATGGGGGTCATGGTAATCGGAACTTTCTTGTCCTGGCTGTTCCCGGCAAGCTTATTCGGCATGTTCACCTCCAACCCGCAGACCATTAAGATCGGCGTCACTGCCCTTCATATCATCAGTCTCGGATTCGTGGTATCCGCAGTCTCTATTACCTGCTGCGGAGCCTTGGAAGGTCTGGGCAAGGGCACGCCGTCTCTGTGTATCTCCCTGCTTCGGTATGCAGTCGTCATCATACCGGCGGCATATATATTGAGTAAGTTCATCGGCGCAGACGGAGTGTGGTACGCCTTCTGCTTCACGGAATTCGTTACGGCAGGGCTTGCATATATTATTTACAAAAAAAGCTCTTGAAAAAAATATAATTTTATAGTAATATCGCAATTAGCATATATACAGCGGGAATCAGGTGCGAATCCTGAGCGATGGGGTCACTGTGAGGACTATGTCCGTAGCCAGAATACCTGTATATGTGTAGAATGGGGCTTCCGTCCAAAGCGAAACATTCTATCCTCTATTGCACTATTATTGGAAGAAGTTTGGGTCCCCTTTTACCATAACGCTATGTTTTTGACATAGCAAAAAAACACACAGCATACAAAAAGGAGGCACAAAAATGGAAAACAACACTCAAAAACACTCAGCCAAAAAAACACTCTTACTGATCGCGGCATTGGTGATCGCAGCAGCAGCCATGTTCTGCATTTACAAGGTATTTATTCCTAAGGGGCAGACCGGCGCCAAAGAGATCACCGTAACCGTCGTACACGCGGACCAGTCTTCAAAAGATTTCGTCTATCAGACCGACGAGGCTTACCTCGGCGCAGTCATAGAAGCAGAAGGCCTTGTAGAAGGAACCGACGGAGATTACGGTTTGTTTATCACTTCCGTTGACGGCGAAACGGCAGACGACTCGAAGGAACAGTGGTGGTGCATTACCAAAGGCGGCGAATCCGTCAACACCTCTGCCGACCAGACTCCTATCGAGAACGGCGATCAGTTTGAGCTGACTATGATGGAAGGTTATTAAAACAGGTAATGGAGAACAACAAGGAACTTGTGAGCATGGGATTTCTCAGCGCTATCCTGCTTATCGGACAGGTTGGGATGTCCTACCTTCCTAATATAGAGATCGTATCCCTCTTAATCTACATATATACCCAGGTCTACCGTAAGAAAGTCTTCTTCATTATCTATGTGTTCGTATTCCTGGAGGGCTGTATCTACGGCTTCGGTCTCTGGTGGTTCGGATATCTGTATATCTGGAGCGTTCTGGCGCTGATTGTTCTTTGGAGCGGCAGACAGCAGACTTCCGTAATTATGACTGCTGTGATTCTCGGCGCATATGGGCTTTCTTTTGGAATGCTATATGCCCTGCCTTATTTTATTGCCGGAGGCTGGGCGGCCGGGTTCTCCTATTGGGTGTCTGGAATTCCTTTTGATCTGCTCCATTGTGCGGGAAATGTTGCCGTATCCCTGATATGTTACCGGCCGCTTCGGACGCTTCTTGGGAAGCTTAAGAGATGATAATTGCCAAGGAGGCTGTTACATTGACACTGTCTGAATTATGCACTTACATTACCAGATATGAGAGAGCGCCGCTGCCTCCCGACCATAAGATGGGGCCGCGTCTTGTCTGCCCGGAATATTCAAAGTCTGACTGGGAGGTCAAGACTTATCCGCTGCCTCTTAAGGAGCGGATCTTTGCACTGTGCTGGGACATAGACGCTTCCCATCCGGCGCAGACCTTACACGCTACCCTCCATCCGGCGCCGGAGCCTTTCTGTTACCGGCTTAATTTTCATTCCGGTGAACGGACGCAGCTTCACACGCATGATTACATCGAACTCGCCTATGTGGTTGAGGGTGAATTCCGCCAGAGGATCTTAAGCCATGACATCACATTTTCCAAGGGCGATCTGTGCCTGATCGACAAGAACTGCCTGCATCAGGACTACCTGTTAGACCAGCCCGCCGTCATCTTATTCCTTGGAATTGCCAACGACATGTTCACCGAGATCATGGATGAAAATGTCGCCACACAGAAGATCATCTATTTCCTGCAGTCCGCGCTGCTCAAACAGAAGGATCTGCAGCAATATCTGCATTTCCGCCCAGGCTCCGATCCCGGTGCGGCAGCCGAATTAGAGAGCTGTCTCTGCCTCCTGCTGAATGAACTGCATGATAACAAGATCGGCTCGCACTATATCTGCAAGGGCCTGCTGCTGCGCATTTTTCGCATCATCAGCACCCGCTATGACTTTTCGCTGTCCAAAGAACAGCGAAAAACCATGAACTGGATCGTATTTGAAGAGATATCGGATTACATCAAGCGCCATTTTGCCACAGTCACCATCCAGGAGTTAGTCCGGGAATTTCACTTCCAGGAAGACTACTTTAACCGGCTCATCAAGAGCAAGACCGGTCTTACTTACTCTGCTTATGTACAGCAGATCCGCCTTGAGCGTGCGGCGCATATGCTGATTTCTACCGATAAGAGCGTAGATGAGATCACAGAATCGGTCGGCTACCGCAACAAAGGATATTTCTATAAGATATTCCAGGAAAAATACGGCGCCACACCCTCCAGATACCGGAAACAGATCACTCACTGAACCGGATCCGCTCTATCAGCGAATTCTTCCTCACCGACCGGGATATCCCTGCCGCCAGCGCAATCTGAAGCGCCAGTAATACAATGGATACCACAACTGCCGCCGCTGCCGGGTAGTGATAGGCCGATATATTAAACATTCCGTGCTTTTTCGCATACAGGAATACCGGGTATCCGGCAAGGCTTCCAAGCCCTACCGAGATTGCCAGTGTACCGGCCGTATAGAACAGGCCTTCTAACTGCAGCATCTTCATAAGCTGTGAATCCGACATCCCGATCGCCTGCATCATTCCCAGTTCTTTCCTGCGCACGTGGACACTGTTGATCATAGTATTGATCAGGTTCATCACACTGATCGCCGCCAGGATTCCAAGGAACGCATAACTCGCTCCTCTCGTCGTTGCCAAAGCCGTCCGCCACTGTTCATACTCAGCCTTCCAGGTCCGCATAGACATCCTTCCAGACGCATTTATGATGTCTTGAAGCTTCTTCTCAAGCGTCTGGTCATAGTCCTTGTCTGCAATTACATGGAAGTACCTGGAGGAATTATATTCACTCAGCCGGTCCACGGCCTCCTTCGCCATGATCAGATAGTCAAAATTAGTCAGACCGTTCCTGTAATCCCCGATCGCTGCAATCTCAACTTCCTTATTAAATGTCCGGCCGCCGTCCTGAATCCTCAGGTTCAGCTTATCTCCCACCTTAAGTTCAGGGTGCCAGTACTTAATCGCTTCGTCGATGAGCACCTTATCTCCTGTCTTCAATTCCTCATAAGTCACCTTTCCTTCTGTGACGCCTTTTTCCAGCTCTTTTGCATATTCCTGCGGGATTCCGTTAAGCGAATTCCCCTCTTCCTCTGAAAATACATCTCCGTCTACCCTGAGAGAGGAAAATACATCTACCCTCTCCACACCGGGAAGCGCTTCGATCTGCTGCCTCAGCGTATCATTCAGCGGATTATCCTTCTGGATCTCAGACCATTTCCGCTCCGGATGTTCCTTATTATATTCTTCTATGTCAGGCAGGATCTCATACTGCCCCACAAGAGAGTTATCGGCGCTCTCCCGGGGATCGGCGCAGGACAGAACGGTGGCAACCACCATCAGGAATACCCCTGTAGCCGCCATGGAGACGATCGTGACCGCACTTTTCTTCTTATTCTCTGTAAGGTTCCTCAGAGTCAGGCGCCCGATCGACAGGAACTCATAACCTTTCCGTCTGCTCCTTCGATTCTTCCCGGCAGTCTGCATGCGCATCGCCTCCACCTCAGAGACCTTTGCCGCCATATGCATCGGCCTGGCAAGGGAAAAATACACCGTACACACCGTTACCGCAGCCGCAAGCAGATAGATCCACCAACAGCACAGATTCACTTCACCGTCCGCCAAGACCTCCCTTGCCGTCTCTGCAAACGCTTCCATCGCTTCAGAATCAGTAAACTTAAGGAGCCATTCTATCACTTCCCGGGATACAAATGTACCGATCAGAAGACCTGCCGGAACAGCAAAAGCAGCAATGCATAATCCTTCCCGGAGCACGATCTGCCGTATCTGGCGCTTTGTAGCGCCGATCGCTTTCATCCTGCCGAATTCCCGGATTCTCTGGTTCATAGACACATAGTAGATACTGTATATCGTGATCGCTCCCGCCAGCATGACGATCAGCATGATCAGAACGATCGCCGGAACCATGACCGGGTCTACATAATTTGCCATCAGATAATCTGTGTTAATGTTAATTTCACTTTCCGGGATTCCAAACTGTTCTGCCGCATTCTTGATCCTGTCTTCAATCTCATCTGTCGTAGGCTTATCCTCATCTCCGATCTGAAGAAGAAAACGGTAGGCGATCTCGTCTTTTGGAATCTCATTTTTCAGAAATGCTTCCGATACCAGAGCCGTATAGATCCTTTTCTCATAATTATCCTCACTGTCTTCGAAGAATCCGCAGATCCGAAATTCCTTCTGCTGTGTAAGATCGAGCTCTCCGCCTCGGAAGATCTGATAAGGCACGGTGACCGTATCGCCGATATCCCCTTGCTGGCCAAGCTCCTTAAGAATCCCCGGGGATACCACGATCTCATCCTCCCGCCTGGGAATCGTTCCTTCTGCCGGCGCCATCTTATATAATTCCATCCCCGCTTCATCCACATACATCATAACGACCGATGCCTTATCAAGATTCATGTAGCCTGCGTCGCTTCGGAGGCCGAACTTGGATATATCATGATGCACTGCCAATTTACGGGCCGTCTCCTCATCCACATTCCGGTAAAGAGCATGCCATGACGGATAGAGTCTGTCTGTTACGGCAAACTGAATTTCCAGCATTCCCCGTCCCACCGCGGGAACTATGAACAACAGCATGGTCGTCAGGATGATCGTGATTCCTATCAGTATATTCCTGTTCTTATAATATTTCATATTGTCAAATGCGACTCTCGTTGTCATCTTCATCAGTCACTCACCACCTTACCGTCTGCGATCTCAATCACCCGGTCCGCCATCTGGGCGATCATCTCATCATGCGTGATCATGATCAATGTCTGCCCGAAGTCCGTCACACAGCTCTTCATCAGGCTCATCACTTCCAGCTCTGTCTGGGAATCCAGATTCCCTGTAGGCTCATCTGCCAGGATGATAGCCGGACGGGTCACAAGCGCCCTGGCAATCGCGGTCCTCTGCTTCTGCCCTCCCGACAGCGCATTAGGCATAGTCTCTTCCTTATCCGTAAGGCCGATCTTCTCCAGCACCTCCTGTACGTCCTCCCTCTTCACCTTCCGGTTATCCAGTCCCAGCGGGAGCACGATATTCTCCCATACATTTAACGACGGGATCAGATTATAATCCTGGAAGATGAACCCGATCTTCTTCCTGCGGAATGCCGCCAGCCTGTCGTCCTTAAGCGCGAAGATATCCTTGCCCTCTATCCATACTTTCCCCTCATCCGGCCGGTCAAGCCCTCCGATCAGATGCAGGAGCGTGGACTTGCCGGAGCCCGACCGCCCCACGATCGCCGTGAACTTCCCTCTCTCTATCTCTAAGCTCGTATGGTCTACTGCCCGTACCTGGTTCTCTCCTGTGCCGTAATATTTCACCAGATCATCCACTGCCAATATCTTACCGTTGTCCATCTTCATATAGTTACCTCCGTTTCATGTGCCGCTTATTAAAAGTTCTATCAAGTATAACTATAATCTCCTATCCTTACATATCCCTTACACCGACTATAACAATTTTGTAAGAATCCCCATACAAAAGCTTTACGCTGAAATCGTCAATTGATATAATAAAGTAACGGGTAAACAACACTGATAGAAAGCAGGTGACAATATGGGACTGACGAATAGGCAATTTCAGGGCTTTGTCAGGCTTACTCTTGCACAGATCGAAAGAGCTTTGAATGAATCGCCTGACAACAAGGAATTGCAGGAATTAAAAGATATTTTTCAATCAATGTTAGAAGACGGTAACTAGGTGAAAGAGGATATTGCCCTGCAAGCGATATCCTCTTTGGTTATGATGGCAGCGTAACCCTGAACACCGTTCCGCCTCCTGTCTTCTGCTTCGCAGATATGGTTCCTCCCTGGCGTTCTAATATCATCCTCGCAAGATACAACCCTACTCCCGCACCCTCTTTCTCCATCTTCGCCGCATCATCTCCCCGGTAGAATCTCTGGTAGATCTTCGGCAATTCTTCCCGCCGTATCCCGATCCCTTCATCCACCACCTCTATCAGGACATTTCTAATCAGAGGCCTCACACGCACCGTAACGGTTGTAAGTTCTCTGGAATATTTCACTGCATTGTCAAGAATATTAACGAACGCTTCTTCTGTCCATTTTGTATCATGGCAGATCACATGGTCTTCCTCCATATCCGCCTGTATCTCAATATTCTTATTCTTTGCTTTCATGTAGACCTGGCTGACCGCCTCTGTAAGCGTCTTCTTAAGACTTGCCGGTACTGGTCTTAACTGAATCATGTGCGCCTCAAGCCTGGACAGATTGACCATCTCCCTGAGAAGTGTCTCCAGCTTCTCGATCTCTCTTCCTTCCTGCTCCAGAAATTCTTCCTGTTCCTTTGCCGCAAGCTGATCGCCTGACACGATCTCATAACACATCCGAAGAGACGCAAGCGGCGTCTTAAGCTGGTGGGAAATGTCCGTAATCAGGCTCTTCGTATTCTTCTCTTCCTCCTCAAGCTTGTCCTTAAGCCCTTCAAAATATACCCCCAGCTCCCGCAAGGATTCCCACACCTTCATCCATTCTTCCGAATACTCCGAAGGCTCCTCTTCATAATCCGGGATCTCACCGAATCTGCCTTCCCTGAACTGCCACAGGCACTCATACAATTCCTGGAGGTGATCCTTGGCGGCCACACTCTTCTTCCGCTCCAGATATCCTGCCGAGGCGATCAGCAGAATACCGGTAAGCATGCCCGCTCCCCAGAATATCCATAATCCTCCCGCGGATCTCGTGTATTTCAGATCATACCCGTATTTATCTTCTATCTTCCCTATTGCGCGGCTGATCTCTTTTCTGTCCAATGTTCCTTCCGGCGCGGCTTCGCCGAAGGGGATCCGAAATCCATGCTTCTCCCATGCGGCTATGATCTCTGTCTCCAATTCCGGATGCTCCGTCATCAAAGTGATCATCCTTCTCCTCTCTTCGGTGATCTCATACCTGGCCAACAGCAGCATGAAGAACGAAAACACTGCAGCAAAGCTCAGACAGATGACAAGATACTTTTTTACCTTCTTATTACTTTTCCGCTCCATATATATCCCAGCCCTCTCACATTCGAGATCTCATCCGTTCCAAGCTTAGCCTTAAGCCTGCTGATATTGACCGTCACCGTATTATCATCCACGAACTGCCCGTCCACATCCCAGATATGTTCCAGGATATTCTCCTTGGATACGATCCGCCCGGCATTCTCCCAGAGATACACTAGAAGCTGCAGCTCCTTCTTACTGAGCGCAACCTCACGGCCGTCCTTATATACCTTCATCTCCCGGCAGTTCACTTCTATATCTTTGCAGGCCATGACTCCCTTCTCTTCCTTCGCACTGCCGATACGCCTCATCAGTGCGTTTACCTTGGAGACCAGCACCATAAGGGAAAATGGCTTGGTGATATAATCGTCGGCTCCCGCCTCGTAGCCATTTACCATATCGATCTCCGAATCAAGCGCCGTCAGATAGATAAAATAGGCGTCGCTGATCTCGCGGATCCTCCTGCCAAGGTCAAGGCCGCTTCCGTCTGGAAGGGTAATGTCGCAGATGATGAGCGAATATCTGGATTCCTCCAGACAGCTCTCTGCTTCCGCCAGCGTAAACGCAGAGGTAACGCTGTATCCCGCTTTCTGTAATGTGAATGTGATTCCCCGATTCAGACTTTTGTCATCTTCCAGTAGTAATATGTCCTGCATGGTGTTTCCTTTCCCGTCTCTGATAAAAGTGCAGCTTTATCAAACCACAGCCTCGATCAATACTTTATCGCCCAGCGATATCTGTTTCACCCCGATCTGCTTCTTTTTATTAAAATTAAAGCTTACCATATATCCATGTTTCAAATGATAGGCATCCAGATAATCCGCAAGCTGTTCTTCGCCTCTCTGGTTATATTCAGTTCCCCGCCATATCGCTTCTCAGCCCATTATACACCCCATCGCCCATTTTGATAACAAAAACTCATAAATTAAAAGAAATCCCCCGACCGTGCCGCAGTACAGTCAGGGGATCATATTATTATCTACTCATATTTGGAAAATATCCTGCTAAACAGGAAGCTCTGTGTATACGCCGCCGCCGCGAACCCCGCGAAGAACCACCCGATCGTCCCGATCACAAAGGTCCGGGAAGTAAACAGCGTTATCACTGCAAGCCCGATGCTGATCACCAGCATCATAACCGTGGACGGCAGATGTGCGGCACTTAAGAACAGCGCATTCTTGACGGAATGAAATACCGTATTCTCGAACCTCGCGATATACGGGAAGAGATACAGGAAGGTTAACATCCATACTCCAAAGATCATAGCCAGAAGCAGACGTACCACAGTATATAACGTGCCGCCGAACGCACCGGCCAGCCGGAAATCCAGGAATATAAGCGCTCCCGCCGCCGCCATGATCAGCCAGCAGATGGTTGCGGGCTTCCTGTTGCGCCAAAAAGCTCTTATATACTCCCTCAATACAGACGGATCCTCGCCTCTTGCCAGCTTCATCGCCACCGTATACAGCGCAGAGAGCGCCATTCCGACGGTGACCACAGGCAGCGCCGTCACTACGAAGATCAGATTCAGGATGATGATATCCCCGATCCTTCCTAAGAACCTCATCACAGGACTGTCAATTACAAAGAAATTCATTCCATCACACTTCTTTCTCTATTACTTCCCAAGCCGGATCACATTCCAGGACGCCTTGTTAAGCATGCTTGTCATGATACCGCCGTCCATGGAAGAACGTTTTACATTCTTCGGAACTACCCTCTGTTCACCGGCACAGTTCACAAGTTTAAGATCCGACTCTTCCATCACGATGTGCTCCAACACCTTATATCCTTCCATCCCGCGCATATCCGTCGTCAACTGGATATCCTCGTCCAGTGTACGGTTTACCGCGAAGATGGTCAGTTCTTCCTTCTCCTCGTTATATACGGCAACGCTCTCCACATCCGTAACACTCTCATGCTTCGCAGTGTCATGCTTCGGCGTTGACACCATCGGCTGCAGCGCTACGCCTCTGCCGTACTTCGACGCGTGCATGAACGGATAGAAGATGGTCTGCTTCCACGCAGCGCCGCCGCCCGCGTCCGTCATGATCGGCGCGATCACATTCACAAGCTGCGCCAGACAGGCGATCTTCACTCTGTCCGCGTGCTTAAGAAGCGTGATCAGCATCAAGCCCACCAGCAGCGCATCCTCGAATGTATAGATATCCTCCAGCATCGGTGGCGCCACCTGCCACGGATGATTCTCCGTGATATCGTCATCCGCCGCATTGGAATGGAACCATACATTCCACTCGTCAAAGCTGATGTTGATATTCTTGCGCCCGCGCTTCTTCGCCTTCACATAGTCACAGGTCGCGATCACCGTGCGGATGAATTCATCCATATCGTCGGACTGCGCCAGGAAGTCCAGGCTGTCATTGTCCCTGTTGCCGTAATACTGATGCATGGACACGTAGTCCACATGATCATAGGTACACTCAAGGGTCGTTGACTCCCATTTCGGGAAGGTCGGCATATCAAGGGCTGAACTTCCGCAGGATACCAGTTCTATAGACGGATCTATAAGCTTCATGGCCTTTGCCGTCTCTTCCGCCAGGCGCCCATACTCCTCCATGGTCTTATGGCCAAGCTGCCACGGGCCGTCCATCTCATTGCCCAGGCACCACACCTTAACCTTGTGCGGATCCTTCACGCCGTGGGCGATACGCATATCGCTGTACTTCGTCCCGCCCGGGTGGTTGCAGTATTCCAGGAGGTTGCATGCATCAGCGATCCCCCTCGTTCCCAGATTGACCGCCATCATCATCTCCGAATTAACCTTATCCGTCCATTTTGAAAATTCATTCAGACCGACTTCGTTCTTCTCGAGACTCCGCCATGCCAGTTCCAGTCGCTTCGGGCGCTCAGATACCGGGCCTACGCTGTCCTCCCAGAAGAAATTCGACACAAAGTTCCCGCCCGGATACCGGACGATCGGTACATCCAGTTCCTTCACCAGCTCTATCACGTCCTTGCGGAATCCATCCTCATCAGAGAGTGGATTCCCCGGCTGGTACAGCCCGTCGTATACGGCGCGTCCCAGATGCTCGATGAACGAGCCGTAGATCCTCTCATCCACCCGTGAGATCTGGAAATCCTTGTCAATTACCATTTTCGCTGTCTTACTCATGCATTACCTCCTCATTGCATACTTCTTGTAAAATGCTGATTCGCTGCTTATAATATACCACAGTCCGTTATTCTTTTACAGCCCCGGCCGTCATACCTTCGATAAAATACTGCTGGAAACATACGAACAGGATGAAGATCGGGATGATCGAGAAGAACGATCCCACTACAAGAAGGCTGTAGTTGTCCCCATAAGGATTGATCAGCGTATTAAGGCCCAGTGTTAATGTATATTTATTCGAAGAACGGATTACCAACAACGGCCACAGATAGTTATTCCATGCGTTCATACCGTTCAGGATCGCCATCGCCGCGAACGCCGGCTTCATGATCGGGATGATCAGGCGGAAGAAGATCCCGTACTCCGTCGCACCGTCGATACGCCCCGCCTCAAGCAGAGACTTCGGAAGCCCCAGCAAATACTGACGGAAGAAGAAGATCGTCGACGCGTGGGCCACGAACGGCAGCACGATAGCCACATAGCTGTCCATCATTCCCCAGGTTGTCATCTGCTTATACAATGGAAGCATCACTACCTCCAGAGGAATGGACAGGATCAGAAGCACTACGATGAACAACGCGCTCTTCCCCTTGAAATCATACGCCGCGAAGCCATATCCGACGAATGCGCTGACAAGCAGCGTCGCCACCACGGTAATCACCGTCAGGATGATACTGTTGGTAAACCATCTCCAGTATTCATGCTGCCCTGTAAAGAGCAGCGAATAATTGTCAAGACTCATCCGTCCCCAGTCGATCCCCAGGTTCAGACCGTACTGCAGAAGGTCGCCGCCCGGCTTGAAGCTTGCAAGGAAGATGGTATATATCGGTATGATGATCAAGATTGCCAGGATTGTAAAGAATACGATCAGCATGATCGTGGCAAGTGTATTTTTATTCTTCTGACTCTTCATACTATCTCTCCTCCTTGTCAAATGTTCCGGTCGCCTTAAGCTGTACCAGGTTGACAGCCATGACGATGATAAGAAGGATCAGGCCTACGGCACAGGCATAACCCATCGCACGCTTCTCGATTCCCTGCCGGTACAGATATCCTACGATGGTAAGTCCGATATTCTGCGGAGAGTTATTTCCTTTCCATAACATGTAACTCTCAGTGAACATGGACAGACCTGCATAGATACTGATGGTCAGCACGTATACCGTCGTCGGCTTCACCAGCGGGAAGGAGATCTTGACAAACTGCTGCCATTTGCTCGCTCCGTCGATAGACGCCGCCTCATAGATATCCGTGGAAATGCTCTGCAAGCCCGCCAGGAAGTACAGGATATTGACACCTGTCCAGCGCCAGCACGCCAGAAGCAGCAGCGCAAAATAACTGGTCCACTCGCCCTTGAGCCATTTGATCGGTGACATTCCGAATGCCGCGATCACCTGGTTCGCCAGAGATGTATTCATCTCGCCGAACATCAGACGGAAGATCGTGCCTGCAACAACGACTGACGTCAGCGCCGGAATAAAATAGATGGATTTGAAAAATCCGGGCTTCTTCATCAGCTTACTGTTCAGAAGCGTTGCAAACAGCATCGGAAACGGAATCAGCAGTACCAGCGTACCTACCATATATTTCGCGCTGTTATATACCGCCTTTAAAAATATCTTATCTGATAATAATCTCTGATAATTCCCCAGTCCAACCCACTCGTCTTTTAATACATCCTGGAAACTCAGCAATACGCCGTTACCGATCGGAAACAGCCAGAATATCACTACCGTCAGGGCAAATGGAAGGACGAATACATAAGGGGCTAACTTCTGTGAATAGAATAGTTTCTTCATACTCTCACATCTCTTTCCTGAAACACACCGCCATTTCCCATATAACCGGAAAACGGCTCATAAAACGGGGCTGCGCGTCATGCACACAGCCCCCGGTTGCAGCTTACTCGCCAAATTCGTTCTTCAAGGTCTCCTGTGACTCCTCAAGCGCTTCCTTGACATCCATGCCGTTCTCATAGATGTTGTTCAGCGTCACATTACAGAACTCGTTATTGATAGACGGGAACTTCTCGCTCGTAAGTGACTCAAGCGCCATGATACCGTCCTGGATCTCTAACAATGCGTCAAACGGATAGGTATTGAAGTATTTTACAAACTGGTTATCCGGATTCTGAGTCAGTTCTGTGTCTGTCCATACTGCCGTGTTAACCGGGTCAAATCCTAATACGTTCCATACTTCCTTATTTGCTTCCTCAGACAGCTTGATGTATGCGAATACCTCTGCTGCAAGGTCTGCGTTCTCACTGTCAGCAACTACGGCTGTACCGGTACCGCCGCCGCCGATGGACTTCACTTCGTCGCCTTCATTCCATACCGGCGTCGGAGCGATCGCAACATTACCGGACAGGTCTGACATATAGTTCACGCATCTGGATGTCTGCCAGAAAGGCATGATCTGTACTGCGTAATCTCCGTTGTTGTAGGACGGATATGCTTCTTCATTATCCGGCTGTCCTCCAGGTACAGTCTCGAACGCGCCTGTCTCCTGCATTCCCTTGATGTACTCAAGAACCTCTACCATCGTGTCATTGGTGATGTCAACATTGCCGTCAGCATCCAGATAATCTCCGCCCTTCTGTCTTAACATCAGGTTGATCATCCACTGTGCGGTCGTCTCTACACATGCGAAGTATTTGCCGGTCTTCTCATGATACTTCACGCCTGCTTCCTTGAAGTCGTCCCAGGTCTTGATAGCAGTGTAATCTACATCACCGGCCTCCAGAGCCTCTGTGTTGTAGAATGCAACCATCGCGCCTACATGTGTCGGGAATCCATAATAAGCGCCGTCTTTGCCGTAGATCTCCAATCTGGATTCGATGATGTTCTCCAAGTACGGCTCAATCTCCGGTGTCAGATCTCTAAGACCGATCTCGCCTGTCATAAATGCCGGGAACTTACCAAGCTCGATATCTACAACGTCCGGTGCGCCTTCTCCTGACTCGAGTGCAAGCGACAGCTTGTTGTGCATATCGTCGTATGCCATATTGCTAAGCACCAGCTTCACCTTCTTGTCTGGATGCTCTTCGTTCCACTTCTCGGCCATGTCCGTGTAGAACTGCTGATGAAGCTCGATGAACGTCCACACTTCGATCTCCGTAGCGTCGCCTTCTACCTCCATCTCATTCTTTCCTGCGGAACCGGAGCCTGATGAATCGTCAGAACCGCCTCCCTCGCTTCCGGCACTACAGCCAAGCAGCATAGACGCTGTCATGGCAACACACAATAGTGCAGCAACTAACTTCTTTTTCATGTTGTGTCCTCCTTTTTTCTTTCTTTTTATTTCTTTCAGGGATATGTCCCTGTAAGATTCTTATAAAAGTTCCTTCATCCATACCAGCATCTCGCCCGGTTCCCGGTTATTCCAGCAATGGTACGGCACGGCTCTAAGCTTTGTATCCTCGAAGCGGTTCGCTCTCCCGGCATACAGCGCCCCGTCCTGCCACTCGTCCTCTGTCAGGCGTTTCCCTCTGAGCGAAATGGTTGTGATGCCTCCAAGCAGGTCTTCCTCGTAGCTTTCTTCCGGCTTCTGTCTGGTATCTATGAATATCGCGGGCAGGTTCCCGCCGTTATCCGTCTCCTCTAAGCAGTACACCAGAGGTCCCTTCACCAGAGCCGTCTTGCCGGCATCCTCCCTGACCTTCGGATTCGCTCTCACGAACTGCGGCAATACTTGGAAATCAATCGCAAGCGCCGTCTCCTTCTCCCGGATTCCTTCTATATAGAGATACCCTTTCTCTATCCGGATTCCGTCCGCCGCCAGACTGATCTGCCCTTCTAAGGCTTCTGCCGCTGCTTCGCCGTCCCGCCGTATGGTATAGGTCTTTGCGTAATCCGGTATCCGAAGCGCCAGACTATAGCCCTGCGCCCCTCCGTCTCTGACGGCCCTTATCTCAACATGCCCTGAATTCGTCAGGTCACTCTCCATCTCGATCCTTACCCTGCCTCCCGCCAGCTTCGACTCTGCCCGGTTGGAAATATACAGATTCACGTACAGGGTGTCCCCGTCAGTGAAGTAAATGTATTGCCCCATGGACGCCAGCGTCCTTGCAATATTCGGCGGGCAGCACGCCACCCCGAACCAAGTCTGTCTTACCGGCTTCACATGCTCCCTGGAGGTCCGTTCCATACAGTTATCCGGCCATACCTCCAACGGATTCACATAGAAGAAGCTCTTCCCGTCCTGGGCGATCCCGGACAGCACCGTATTGTACAGCGCCCTCTCCGCCGCATCCATATAAGAAGCATCCCTGGTAAGCTGCGCCATCCGCTTTCCGAAAAGAGCCAGTCCGATGGACGCACATGTCTCCGAATAATTACAGTTGTTGGGAAGGTCATAATCCATTGTGAATCTCTCCAGTATCCCGGAAGAACCGATACTTCCCGTGATATACATCCGGCGTCTTACCATATCTTCCCATAAAGTCCTGCACGCCCGCATCAACCCTTCATCCTGATACAGCCCTGCAAGGTCTGCCATCGCACAATACATATATACCGCACGTACTGCATGCCCCTCCGCGGTCCGCTGCTCCCTCACCGGAAGATGGGACTGGGAATACTTCGTATCATACCCCGCGAATTCCGGGAAGATCCGGCTGTATCCGTCTCCCTTCTCTTCCGCCAGGAAATAATTCTCTCCAACTCCCCGCTGATCGATAAAATACTTCGCAAGCCTCCGGTAATCCTCCCTGCCCGTCACGCGGTACAGGCGGATCAGCGCCAATTCTATCTCCTGATGCCCCGGATACCCGTGGCATTTCCCTTCCTCCGGACCGAATACCCTGCAGATCAGATCTGCAAAACGTTCCACAATATGGAGGAATGTCTTCTTGCCCGTCGCCTCATAATAAGCAACCGCCGCCTCTATCATATGGCCCGCCGTATACAGCTCATGGCCTTCCTTCAGGTTCGTCCAGCGAAGCTTGGGCGCCTTGATTGTAAAGTATGTATTCAGATAACCGTCCTCACACTGCGCCCTCCCGATCAGATCGATCGTCTCATCCGCAAGACGCTCCAATTCTTCATCCGGCCATATCTCCAACACATACGCTACAGCTTCCAGCCACTTCGCCGCGTCCGTGTCCTGGAATACCGCCCCTTCAAAATCCCCGTCGGCTTCCCCTGCCGCGATCCGGAAATTCTGAATACAATGACTCTTCTCCACCCCGTCGATCCGGTCATTCAGGATATCCCACTGGTACGGGATCAGTACATCCTTCACCAGATGGATGTAACGGTCCCAGAACTTATCCTGGATCTGGATCTGCCTTAACGGAACTGTCTCCAGAGGGGTTGCTTCTAATCTCTTCTCTGTCATGATCTTACTACTCTAACCTCGTTAATTAATCGTTTAACCTTTTACACGCTCTTTTTCTAGAAATAAATGTTTTTCCTTTCTATTCGGATCTTTCAGGAATCTGTCACTCCTTGTTTTTCCAAATTTTATACCTTTATTTTCTTGTTACTATTGTTATAACACTTTACCTGCACAATTGCAAGTACAAATTAAACGTTTAATATTATACATTATGCACAAAAGGAACGTAAAATAAGCGTTTCAGACCCTTAAATTGGTTCTAAAACGCTTATTTTTTTTATCTTTATTCGATTTTCCCCTGTTTTTTCTTGAGATTTCCCTATAATTTCCGTCAAATTGATGAATCGTTTTACTCCAGCTTCTCCACCGACTTGCGGATCAGAGGATAACAATTCACACGGTGGACCGGCGATATCTCCTTACACTCTCCCAGCATCTCAAGGATCACTTCGCTTGCCACATACCCTATATCATGCAGCGGCAGCATGATCGTAGACAACGGCGGCTTATAATAGCCCGACAACTCCCTGTTATCATAGCCTGCCACCGAGATGTCCGCCCCCACCTTAAGCTTCCGCTCCTCCAGCCGGTCATAGACGCCGCCCGCCATCAGATCGTTCATACAGAAGATCGCCGTTACGCCCCGGTCAAGCAGCCTGTCCGTATAGCGGTATCCGCTGCCTCTGTTCCAATCCCCGGTACAGACCAGGGAAGGGTCATAGAGGATCCCGCTCTCATACAACGCCCGCTGATATCCCACAAGCCTCTCCTGCGCATGGGGGCTGTCACTCTTGCCGGTTATCACGCCGATCCTCCTATGCCCCCGGTCAATGATGTGCTTCACGATCTGAAACGCGCCGTCCTCATCATTCACTACAATAGACGGTATCTTGTCACTCTCCGTATAGCCGTACGCCATCACCGCCGGGATCGGAAGATCCTCCGGTATACACCGGATCGTCCTCTCATGGGCCGCCACATAGATGATCCCCTCCACCTGCTTGGCGATCAGTTTCCAGATCTCATCCCGCACCATACCGTAGAAATCATCCCTATGGTAATAGGTATCGTCGTACTTCTTGAATAACCGCAGATTGATCAGGAGGATCTGATAATTCTTCTCCTCGCAATGCTCTGTGATCCCGTCTACGATATCCGGAATACTGAATATGGTCATATCCTCCACGATGACCCCAATACTTCGTGAATTCTTCGTCTTCAGATTCCTCGCCACCGTATTCGGCGTATAATTCATCTCTTTGATCTTCTCCATCACCATCTTGCGCGTCTCGTCGCTCGCCCCCGGCTTGTGGTTCAATATATTCGACACCGTAGCCACCGAGACATTGCAAGCCCTGGCAATTTCCTTAATAGTAGCCATAAAAACCTCCCTCACAAGTAACCCCTCGCCTATAAATATATCTTAAATATTCCATTCCCACTTGTCAATATTCGAATTCTGTGTTAGCATAATAGTGCTCTTTATTTTCTGGATAAATGTCAAAGGTATGATTATGAAATCACAAAAAATGGTCAAGCTTCCTGCAATAGACTTCTTAGTCCAACAGGAAACTGCATATATCCGGTCCCACACCGTTACGTGGGAATCCCCCGCAGATAACCAATATTATCTCGAATATAGCTACGATCGTTCCGTTTGGTTTGCACTGAACGGCGGAAATGCGATCCCGCTTCCGCAAGACGTATTGGAATTGACACCTGCGCTTCAGGCGCACGACTCTTCCGGCTGCAAGCTCTCTCTTGCTGCCCTTGAGACGCTGCAGGCAAGATACGGCGCGCCGGAACCAGTATACTTATCAGAAGCAGAGGAAGTAACCCTCCCGTCTCCTGACGCCGAACCGCCGTCTAAGATCACCGTCTCCTATACCAACGGGATGCGCGAGGAACGAACCGTGATCTGGGACGGTCTGACCGGTACGATACAGGAACCGCGATACGCAGCCCCTCTGATCAGCCACCGCGCCGACCCATATATTTACAGGCACACAGATGGGAAATATTACTTTATGGCGTCCCATACGGACGCAGGGCACAACCTTGACGGCAGATACCAATACTTGTACCTGATCCTGCGGTGCGCAGATACGCTTGAAGACCTGACGGACAATTCCGGCAGATACACGGAGAAGATCATCTACGCGCATGAACCGATCAACGGCGGCGCCATGAGCCCGCACCTGTGGGCGCCGGAGCTTCATTATATCCATGGCGGATGGTTCGTCTACTATACCGCCACGATCTCTGATCAGTCCTCCTGGCGCATCCGCCCTCACTGCCTTGCCTGTACAGGCAGCGATCCCATGCGGGATCCCTGGATTGAAAAAGGGCCGATACGGACCACCGTGGAAGGCGATATCGCATTTACTGATTTTTCGCTGGACCACACTTATTTCAGCCATAACGGCAGAGATTATCTCCTGTGGGCGCAGAAGACCAACAATATCTCGGATATCCTGATCGCCGAGCTTGCAGATCCATGGACGATCTGTACCCCGGCCGTGTGCCTGACCCATCCGGAATACAACTGGGAGCTGCATGGCTTCCCTGTCAATGAAGGACCTGCCGTCATCCGTCATGAAGGACGGATCTTCATGACCTTCTCTGCCAGCGGAACGGACGCTCTGTATTGCGTCGGACTCCTGTATGCAGATGAGAACGCGGACCTTCTTAATGCCGCATCATGGAAGAAATGCCCGCATCCGGTATTCCAGAGCAGTTCTGTCACCGGATACTACGGTCTTGGACATAACAGCTTTACCAGATCCACCGACGACAGCGAAGATCTGATCATCTACCATGGACGCCAGGAAGCACGGTATCTTGGCGAAGGAGACTACCAGCCCCTTTATGACGCCGGGCGCAATGCTTATGTGGGGAAGGTTTTCTGGGGAAGCGACGGGATGCCCTCCTTCTCTGTACCGGGGGCGCCGATCGCCGCGCGCAAGGCCGACCTGACCGTCACCGCCAAGGTAAAAACCATTTAAAACACAGCAAATTCGGGACTCTCCTTTCTCCGTCCAGACATCCGTCTGTACAGGAAAAGAGAATCCCGAACCTTATTCTCGCATCTTCTTCAGTTCTATAATCCTCTGATTGCTGCTTCCGCGAAATACCAGCGTTACATCCTTGAGCTCCTCCACAAACTCTCCGTCCACCAGTACATCGATAAGAGAAAGCATCTCATCCGTCACCTTCGTGTGTGCCTTACCTCCTTCGGCAAGGTCTTCATCATAGAGGTATCCGCTGTAACACCAGATATCCTTCTTCGGATACATCTTCCGGACCCTTCTTAAAAGTTCCACAAGCACACCCTGGTTCTCCGGCTCAAAAGGCTCCCCGCCAAGCAGGGTGAACCCTTGGATATACTCCGGCTCAAGCAGCCGTAAGATCTCTGCTTCCGTCTCCTCCGTGTAAGGCTTTCCATATTGGAAATCCCACGTCTCTGGGTTAAAGCACCCCTTACAGTGATGCCTGCATCCCGATACAAACAGACTGACCCGGACTCCCGGGCCGTCTGCGATATCACATTCTTTTATATTCCCATAATGCATATTCTCACCTTTTCCTCAGCGCCGCTCTACAGATGCAGCACCCTGTCCTTGATCTCCTGGGTGCGCCCCTGATTCCAGAACTGTGTGCCGATATATCCGCACGTCCTGCGTGCCACGAACATCTTATCCTGGTCCATGTTCTTACAGTTCGGGCATTCCCACAGAAGCTTCCCTGTCTCATCCTCCTTGATCAGGATCTCTCCGTCATACCCGCAGCATTCACAGTAATCGCTCTTGGTATTCAGCTCCGCATACATGATATTGTCATAGATGAACTTCATCACAGACAACACCGCCGGGATATTATTCTGCATGTTCGGCACTTCGATATAGCTGATGGCGCCGCCCGGAGACAACTTCTGGAAATCCGCCTCGAACTTCAGCTTCTTGAAAGCGTCGATCTCCTCGGATACATGCACATGATAACTGTTGGTAATATAATTCTTATCCGTCACACCCTCGATAATACCGAAACGCTTCTGAAGGCACTTGGCAAACTTGTAGGTCGTGGATTCCATCGGCGTGCCGTATACGGAATAACTGATATTCTCAGCCTCCCTCCACTCCTTACACTTATCATTCAGCCTCTGCATTACTGCAAGGGCAAACGGCCTTGCTTCCGCATCGGTATGGGTCTTCCCAAGCATCCTCATACACATCTCATAGAGTCCGGCATATCCAAGAGAGATCGTGGAGTAACCGTTATACAGAAGCTTGTCGATCACTTCACCCTTCTTAAGGCGTGCCAGCGCGCCGTACTGCCACAGGATCGGCGCCACGTCCGATACCGTCCCAAGAAGGCGCTCATGCCTGCAGCGAAGCCCTCTGTGGCACAGCTCCAGACGCTCATCCAAGATCTCCCAGAACTTATCCATATCGCCCTCGGAAGAGCATGCCACATCTACCAGATTGATGGTCACCACGCCCTGGTTGAACCTTCCGTAGAACTTATGGCGCCCGTCTTCATTCATCTGGGTATCCTCAACAGTCAGGAAAGATCTGCATCCCATACAAGGATATACCTCTCCCTTCTTAAGCTCCTTCATGATCTTGGCGGAAATATAATCCGGCACCATACGCTTCGCCGTACATTCCGCCGCAAGCTTGGTCAGATGCCAATACTTCGTACCCTCCGTCACATTATCTTCATCCAGCACATAGATCAGCTTCGGGAACGCCGGTGTGATCCACACACCCTTCTCGTTCTTCACTCCCTGCATACGCTGGATCAATACTTCCTCTATGATCAGGGCAAGGTCTTCTCTCAGCTGCCCGTCCGCAACTTCGTCCAGATACATGAATATCGTCACAAACGGCGCCTGTCCGTTACAGGTCATCAGCGTGATCAACTGGTACTGGATCGTCTGGATCCCGCTCTTAACCTCTTCCCTGAGCCTTCTCTCCGTCACTCTGTCGACGATCGCGTCCTCCAGGCTCTCACCGCATTCCCTGCGCTCCTCGACAACGCTTCTGCGCAGCTTCTTCCTGCTGATATCTACAAACGGCGCCAGGTGTGCCAAAGTAAAAGACTGTCCGCCGTACTGGTTGCTCGCAACCTGAGCGACGATCTGCGTCGTCACATTACACGCCGTAAAAAAGCTGTGAGGCTTCTCGATCAGGGTCTCGCTGATCACCGTCCCGTTCTGCAGCATATCCTCCAGATTGATCAGGTCGCAGTTATGCTCCTTCTGGGCAAAATAATCAGAATCGTGGAAATGGATTATCCCTTCTTCGTGTGCATTCACGATCTCCGCCGGGAGCAGCACTCGCTTCGACAAGTCCTTGCTGACCTCTCCTGCCATATAGTCCCTCTGCGTGGAGTTGATCACCGGATTCTTATTAGAATTCTCCTGGGTAACTTCTTCATTGATATTCTCGATCAGAGAGAGGATCCCGTTATCCGTCGTATTGGACTTACGCTTCAGTTCCCTCCGGTAGCGGTAGCGCACATACTTCTGTGCTACCTCATAGCCTCTCATCTCCATGATCCCGCGCTCAACCATATCCTGGATATCTTCTACATTCACCGCATGGGGAAGTTCTCCCACCTGAGCCGCTATATTATCTGCAACCGCGACGATCTGATATTCGTTCATCTGATGGATCCTGTCCACCTCTTCATTCGCCGCCTTAACAGCATTCACAATCTTAGAAAGGTCAAAGACCACTTCCTCCCCATTCCGCTTGATCACATTCGTCTTCACATCCATATTCATCGTATTCCCTCTCTTTCACCTACAAAATATTGATACTCCCACGTGATTTTGCACAATATGTAGCGTCACGTACTATCATACACTAATCCATCCAGAAAGTGAAGAGAAAGTTAGAAAAAAAAATTACCAAATATCCCCCTGTTTTTTGCCCTTATTTTCTCCATTTACGACACCCTCCAATTTCCCCATACCCTTGAAAGGTATAATCTATACAAGCCCCATATGCACGAATGCCTTCCACAGTCCATCTTCCATGATCGGCGCCGTCACGAAGTCTGCGATCTCCTTCACCCACTCCGTCCCGTTGCCCATAGCCACACCTGTCCCGGCATACCGGATCATCTCGATATCATTATCACTGTCCCCGACCGCGACCGTATCCTCCCTGCCGCATTCCTTCGCCTTCAGGATCTGCCGCATTCCTTCCGCCTTGGTGCTGTAATTCGGTGTGATCTCACCCGCCCAGATTCCGGGAACAGAGATCCTAAGATCCGTAATGTGGAAAGAATATCCCCACTTGGACAGCACCGTCCGGCTGGTATCGTCCTTGCCGAACACCACCAGCTTCTCAACCTCCGGCACATCCAGAAGTGATTCCACCCATACCGGAACCTGCGGTTCACTGCACATGCTCTTCCCCCGGAATACTTCGTCAAGAATCCTCTGATACTCCGCCCGGCTCTCTCTGAGCACATAGCTCTCCTTGCTGTTCCCCATCTCTACCACACAGCGCTGCTCCAGAAGATCCTTCATAAGCTCAATATAAGCAAGCTGCGTAAAGTATCTGCGCGCGATCTTCTCCCCCTTATACTCAACATATCCTCCCGAGCTGGCGATCACGCCGTCAAACCCGATATCCAGAACTTCCTTCTCAATGCGAAAATATTCCCGTCCCGTATTAATCAATACTTCATGCCCATTCTGCCGGGCCTTGCGGATCGCCTCTGCCGCTGTCGCAGGAACCGTACCGTCAAAATTTCTAATCGTACCGTCAATATCCAGAAATATTATTTTTCCCATGATCCATTACCTCTCTTAGCCCCATCTGTGTTGTCCTTATACTATGTTATCACATTCTCTATCATATGGATAATATTTTTTCATATTTCTGTCTATTTTTTAATACAATTTCAAGATACCCTGCATCCTTTCTATACAAATGTCACAACGAGAAAGCAGTAACCTGTCCCACACAGATTACTGCTTTCTCTCATCCTCCGATAACTGTCCGTCTTCCGGTACCGGCTCATTTTCCTTCTCCAATTTCAAGATATCATTCACATCACATTCCAGGAAATCACAAATCTTCTCCAGTGTATGCAGATCTACGCGGGACACCTTGTTCTTACAGTACCTATTCAGTTGTGTACGCTGTAATTTACACATATAACATAGCTGAGTCTTACTGATTCCCTTTTCAGCCAAAATGCGCTCGATTTCAATTACAATCTTACTCATACTTCAACCTCTTGCATGTTTTTTATAAGTATACCCACATTTTCATTGAAAAAATAGATGTATTAAATTACACTGTAATAAATTACACTGTTTCTTTTAGGAACAGCAACGGAAATACGCACCATTATTGAAAGGAGAAATTCAAAAATATGAAAAATACAAAAAAAGTAAAGAAACTTCTCATGCTTCTGGGGCTGTTCCTGCTGCTGGCTTTCTGCCTGGAACAACGCCGCCCCTATGAAATCCTCTACTCTACGGTCATGACCTCGCCGAATCTTACAGAGAACCAGATCACCCTGGTCGTACACAGTCTCCTCCCCATTGACAGGGAACGGCTTGCCAGAGAAATCGTAGCAGACCATCAGCGGCTGAACGGCGGGCACCCGAATCCGCATTATGAACTGGAGCTCTACCGCACAGGGATCCATTACAGGCTGGGAATCGTATTCGACACCCTCTTCTGTAACGGAGACGGCCAGATCATGCCGGAGGAAGAGCTGTTCTAATATGAACTTAAAAGAAAAGCTGTCAGAATATGTCACTCTCGGACATTTTCTGACAGCTTTTGTTATATCAGCACCCATACAGCCTTCTCGCATTTTCCTCTGTGCAGGCCACTACTTCTTCATAAGTGATCCCCTTAATCTCTGCAATCTCCTCCGCTACATACTGGATATATGCGGAATTATTCCGCTTCCCCCGGTAAGGCACAGGCGCAAGATAAGGGCAGTCCGTCTCAAGGACAATGGACTCAAGCGGAATCTCCTCCACGGTTTCCTTTAATCTGCGCGCGTTCTTGAAGGTGACCACCCCGCCGACTCCGATATAGAAGCCCATCTTCACATACTCCTTCGCCATTTCCCTGGAATAAGAATAACAGTGGATCACACCCTTCAAGCCCCCGGCGTATTCCTTCATGATCTCCATGGTGTCCGCGGCGGCCTCCCGGCTGTGGATCAGCACCGGAAGACCAAGCTCCCTTGCAAGTTCGAGCTGCCGGATAAACCATTTCTTCTGTACCTCGTGAGATTCATTGTCCCAGTAATAGTCCAGACCGATCTCGCCGACAGCGATCACCTTATCCCTTCTGAACAATTCTCTCATGCGGGCAAACCTCTCCTCATTCAGCTCCCCCGCGTGGTCTGGATGGACTCCCACCGCCGCATACATAAAGGGATAATCCTGCACCATATCCGCCACTCGTTCGCAGGACGCATAGGACGCGCTGACATTCACGATCGTTCCCACTCCGTGATCCGCCATAGCACGCAGAAGCTCTTCTCTGTCCTCATCGAACTGGGCGTCGTCATAATGGGCATGTGTATCATATATCATCAAAACTCCCCCTGTCCAAGCTTCATGATTCCGGCGCCCTCCTACAGAAGGCCGGCTCTCAGTTCTTCCGGAGTCTTCATGGACAGCAGGGCAGGTGCAATGTCAAATACAGACTTCGCCCCGCATTCTCCCGCCTTCGCCAGACGGTGCGCCGCCCTCGCATAACAGATCAGTACACTCGCCGTGAATTCCGGATTGGAATCCAGCTTCAGAGAATACTCGATGATATGCTTACTCCCATCCTCCCCGGTCTCTCCGCTTCGGATCACGAACCCGCCGTGAGGCATCTTGCTATGCTGCGCCTTCAATTCTTCCTCTGTAATAAATGTTACCGTCGTGTCATACTCGTCGAAATAATTAGGCATCGTCTTGATGGCCGTCTCGATCGCCTTAAGATCTGCTCCCTCTTCCGGAACCACATAACATTCCCGAAGATGCTTCTCCCTCGTCGTAAGCGCAGGCTCGCTTCCGCCCCGCACCCGGTCTACCGCCGCCTCGACAGGCACCGTATACTGAATGCCGTTCTTCACGCCTTCCACCCGGCGGATCGCATCCGAATGCCCCTGGCTGACACCCTTGCCCCAGAAGGTATACGTGCTTCCCTGCGGCAAGATCGCTTCCGCATACAGCCGGTTCAGCGAGAACATACCCGGATCCCAGCCCACGGAGATAATTCCGATCTTACCGCCTTCCTTCGCGGCCTTATCCATATCCGCATAATACTCCGGTATCCTCGCATGAGTATCGAAGCTGTCAATGGTGTTAAAATCCGCCGCGATCTTCGGCCCCATCACCGGCAGGTCCGTCGCAGAACCGCCGCAGAGCACCATAACGTCGATCTCATCCTTCATGGACAGCATATCGTCCATGTGCTTCACCGACGCCCCCTCCGTGTGAATCTTCACGGCAGACGGGTCACGCCTTGTAAAGACAGCCTTAAGTTCCATATCCTCGTTGCGGGCGATCGCAAGCTCCACGCCTCTTCCGATATTGCCATATCCAACAATTCCAATCCTGATCTTATCCATATCATATCCTCACTTTCTTCACCTAGTACACCGAATAATAAGTAACCAGCCATATAACTTGCCTGATTTTCCATCTGCGTCGTTGTTGTCAATCGGCGTAGCGCCCACTACGCCTCATTCCTCCGCCTTGCATATGAAAAATCATTCTGCGTTATATGGCTAGGAACTTATTTTTCGGTGTACTAGGGACAAATGCTTAACAAATTTCGGCCCCTGCCGGCATCTCCTTCTCCGGCGTCATCAATGCAAGCTTCCCCTCCGCGTCCTCCGCGCACAGAAGCATCCCTTCGGACAAAACCCCTGCCAGCTTCGCAGGTTTCAGGTTCACGAGCACCATAACCTTCTTGCCGACCATCTCCTCCGGCTTATAATACGCCTTGATACCGGATACGATCTGCTTCACCTGGCTGCCGATCTTCACCTGGGAGCAGAGCAGCTTCTTCGACTTCTTCACTTCCTCGCAGGCAATGATCTCACCCACCTGGAACTGCAGCTTCCCGAATTCCTCGAAGGTGATCTCCGGCTTCGCCTCGATATCGATCACCGCCGCGTCTGCTGTGCCTTTCGCTTCACCCTCGTTCTCCTCTCTGACCGGCGGATGAAGCTCTTCTACCTTCTTCATGACCTCTTCGATATCCAGCCTCGCGAATAAGATCTCCGGCTTCTCCGTCACCTTGCCGTCGCCAAGCTGCGCAAGGATCTTCCCGGATGTCTCCGGCATAAACGGCTCGATCAGAACCGCGCCCGCCTTGATACTCTCGATCAGGTTATAGAGCACCGTCTCCAGACGATCCTTCTTCGCCTCGTCCTTCGCCAGCACCCACGGCATCGTCTCGTCGATATATTTATTGCAGCGCTTGAACAGATTGAAGATCTCTGTGATCGCATCCGCGACTCTCAGATCGTTCATCTTCGCTTCCACAACCTTCGGCGTGTTCTCCCGAACAGATTGCAGATCAGCATCTACAGACCGCTCTTCCTCGGTCTCGGCAGCGTTCTTATCCGTCACCGCACCGCCGAAATACTTATTCGTCATGGAAACAGTCCGGTTCACCAAGTTCCCCAGGGTATTGGCAAGGTCTGAATTCATGCGCTCAACCATCAGCTCCCAGGTGATCACGCCGTCATTGTCGAACGGCATCTCATGCAGCACAAAGTACCGCACCGCGTCTACCCCAAAGAAATCCACCAGCTCATCCGCATACAGCACATTGCCCTTGGACTTGCTCATCTTGCCGTCTCCCTGCAGAAGCCACGGATGTCCGAAGATCTGCTTCGGAAGCGGCAGATCCAGCGCCATCAGGAAGATCGGCCAGTAGATCGTATGGAAACGGATGATATCCTTCCCGATCAGATGCAGATCCGCCGGCCAGTCCCTCTTAAACTGCTCCGTACTCTCACCGCCGCACTCATACCCAATCCCGGTGATATAGTTAGAAAGCGCATCCAGCCATACATAGACCACATGCTTCGGATCAAAATCCACCGGAATCCCCCACTTGAACGACGTCCTGGACACGCAGAGATCCTGAAGCCCCGGAAGCAGGAAATTATTCATCATCTCATTCTTGCGCGACACCGGCTGGATGAATTCCGGATGCGTATTGATATGCTCGATCAGACGGTCCGCATACTTGCTCATCTTGAAGAAATACGCCTCCTCCTTCGCCGGCTGAACCTCGCGTCCGCAGTCCGGACACTTGCCGTCCACCAACTGCGACTCTGTGAAGAAGGACTCGCAGGGCGTACAATACATCCCCTCATAATACCCCTTGTAAATGTCTCCCTTGTCATATAATTTCTTGAAAATCTTCTGAATCTGCTTCTCGTGATATTCGTCCGTCGTGCGGATGAATTTGTCATAGGAGGTGTTCATCAAATCCCAGATCCTTCTGATCTCTCCCGCCACATTGTCCACATACTGTTTCGGCGTTATACCTGCCTCCTCAGCCTTCAATTCGATCTTCTGCCCGTGCTCATCCGTGCCGGTCTGGAAGAATACGTCGTAGCCCTGGCTCCTCTTATATCTTGCGATCGCGTCCGCCAGGACGATCTCATACGTGTTCCCGATATGCGGCTTTCCAGACGTATAGGCAATAGCCGTCGTCATATAATATTTTGGTTTTTCACTCATAACCTTCTCTCCCTTCTTAAACATACAGCGAACCCTCTTTGGCCGCGCCGAGTGTGAAGACAATCATGTCCGGCATGATCCTTCTGCGGCATAAAAAACCGCCTTCTTGGATACATTGTAGAATGTATCCAAGAAGGCGGAATCCTGCCGCGTTACCACTTCTATTCATCCTGCCCTCACGGACAGAACCTCTGCTAGTACATCATTGCATTAATCTTGAAGTAATAGTGCTTGATATTCGTGTCAGCTGTGCGTCTACAAACCGACGGTGTAGCGGGCTACATCTAGGTTCGAAGGCGTGCAGATGGCATGGATAGCAAGTGCTTATTACTCGAGAATTAATGCAATGATGTACTAATGTCCCGGCCCCCCATTTACCGGTTAAGCCGAACACTCTCTCGCTATAACGGGCGAACCCATCGCAGCCTGTATAAGCACAGCTAATGCCTATAGTCGGTGCGCTGCTCAGAAGCCATCTTCAGCCAATCTTCCTCCATCCCTCTCAGCATCCCCGCTGTCTTGCAAAACCAATTCTTGCGTCCATAAGACAACGGCTTGGGAATTCTCTGTAAGATTCCAAATGACTTACTCTCTTCGTCATTGCTTTTTCTATCTGCGTTATGTTAGAAATCCTAACACACGGGACGATAGATTGTCAAGAGGGATAAATAAATTCAGTATCCTTAAGCTCTTCCCTGATTCTTGAAGAATCTATCAGCAATTCTCCTCCAAAGATCCCCACGGGAACCATATCTCCCATGTTATATATCACCGGACAGGAATCCTGTTCAAAAAAGTAAACGATCACCCGGAGTTTCTCTGCATCCACCATCCAATATTCCCTTACTCCGGCGGCTTCATACTTGTGAAGTTTCAAAAACATATCTTTCCTTCTGGTTGATTCCGATAAAATCTCAATGACAAAATCCGGCGCCCCCATAATACACTTGTTAACCATCTTCTCTTTGTCGCAATTAACAAGAATATCCGGCTGTACCATAGTCTTATCATCACAGTCAAGCTTCACATCCACCGGAGCATAGAATACTTTGCATTTTCCTTTCTTTCTGGCAATATAATCCCGAAGCTGTGAAAATATCTCTGCCGATACAGCCTGATGCGCAAGACTCGGAGCACTCATATCATAGATCACGCCGTCTATCAGTTCCGCCCTTCGGTCATCTGGCAGTGCATAATAGTCAGCTAATGTACAGAAGCTTTTCTGTACTCCATATACAGCGCCCGTTTCGCAGACCCTGGCGGCAGACGCTTCGGGATATTCCTTCCGGCTGGCCGCTGAAGGTCTGTCCGGCAGAAGCACTCTCTCCAACGCCTGTATCATCTCTTTATCCAGTTCCTTAATTTGTCCGGTAAATATCTTCTGTACCATATCACACGGAACTCCTGATAATTCCGAAAGTTCCTCATATGAATAGCTATTTAACTCGCGCCAATATTCCATCAATGGCAGATTCATATCATCATCCTTTCTCAAACTACAGAGTCAATTACACAAACAGTTTAACCAAAAAACAAGCGGTAACAGAGATATCCCAACACCAGCACCGCCACACATACCGCCTGTGTAATGAGCGCCTTTTTATTATCCGTTATATCCCCGTCCCCTTTCTTCAGCGACTCCGGCTCCATCAAGAATCCCCACGGACTGTGCTTCTGCATCTTCAGGGCGATTCCCTTCTTCTCATTCTCCCCGACTGCCTTAAGGAACTCTCTCCAGTTACTCTCTAAAAGCTTCATACCTCTAATCATGTCTGCCTGCATCGTCTGCCCCTTCAAAAGCATCTGAAAGAAACCGGCTCTGTCCGAATACGCTTCCTGCTGCCGGTATACGGTATTCTCCTTCTTCTCCATGAAGGTCTTGAATGCATATTCCAGCCCTTCCTGCACGGCTTTTTGCGGATCCCCTGTCTTCTCATATACATTCGTCGTATAATTATACACCTTGTAGACTCCCTTCTGTGAGAGATAGAAGTCTATCATCTGATTCACAGCGCTCCTCATCGGGGTAGACATCGACTGGTCCCGGCCGGCGCTGGCCGCATACATCTGCCCCTTAATCGAAGTGATCGCGGCCAATAACCCCGCAACCTCTTCATTGCGTGCACTGATGCCGGGATTCTTAAGCAGGTTGCCGCTTCCATTGATATGCGCGGCAAAACGGTTCGCTCTCTCAAGTCCCTTCCCTGTAAGGGCCGCCTTCCCTCCCTGCAGGCTAATCCGGCTTGCACTGCCGTTCCTGGCTTCATTCAATATCCGGTTCCTCTGGATCATCTGCTGCTCACCAGAGTCCTGTCTCACATCATATCCCTGACTGATCTTAACATTCCCGCCCTTCGTCAGCTTATAGAGCGTTCCTCCTTCTTCGGACGCTGCGGACAGACCGCCGGAAGGAACAGCCGTACCGGACGCAGTATACATACCTTTCCTGCCTCTGCCGCCTCCGGCCTGCCATTCCTGTGATTCCGGCATAAAATACCGGGTGTTTCCCGTAGAATTCACCTTTCCCCGGGCATAAAATCTGTCCGCAGCTCTGGCTGAGATCGCCTCGCCTGTCGTCTGCTTGTATACACTGGATTTTACCAGCTTAAGAGTGTCTGTCTGGCCGGTCTGCTTCAGGAATTCCATCAGATCCTTCAGCTCAACGTCTACCAGCAGATTCAGCTTCTGCGCAAGAATCTCATTCAGCCGGTCCATCTGCTGCATCTGCTCTTCCCCCATCGTATGTGTCAGAATCGCCTCAAGAAGCGCCAGATACAGCTTCGACAGCTCATCAAGCTGCGCCGAAAGATTCTGATCACCGACCGGCATCCATTTCTGAAATGCTTCCCAGAGTTCCTGCTCCATCTCCAGAGTCCACGTTATATTCGCATCTTTCAGAAGCTTACCTTCTATTCCAAACCATTTGCTCTGCCGCGAGAGCTCCGGCGTATCCCTCTTCTCCTCCGTCCGGTCTCTCTCGTTCTCCTGCTCCCATTCCTGCTTCCTGGAATCCCGTTCCTTCAGAAGCTCTTCCTTCACTTCCGCCGCATGCCTAGATGCTTCTTCTATCAAGACCTGCCCTGCCTCCATCTGGGCGCACTTTCTGGCAAGCCTGTTCTCCATCGCCGCTGCTGCCGCAGACTGAGACGCCTGGTTTCCTCCGGTTTCCTTCACTCTTGACATTCCAGTTCCTCCTAAGCCACTATGCCTGCCGCCGGTTCATTCAGCAACACGCTGTAACAAATCGTAAATCTCTTATAATAGTTATCGACCAGGGCACTGAAGTTGTAACCTTGAAATATAATTTCTTTTTATTTCCAAATGCCGACGGTTTAACTTTACTGAAATAGCTAAATTTACGATTGCATGCCGATTTATAATATGCTATTCTTCCAAAAGAAGATATCATTCATTGGATGCGTTTCTTTAATGGAAAGAACAAGGAGGAATTCGAACATATGGCACAGACAAATGAATATCTGGGAGAGGCCTATGAAGCATTACAAAGATTGAGTGCAGATGATAAGAAGCGGCTGGAATATGAAGCGCGAGACAAAGCCTTGAAGGACTATAATACTCATATGAGCAGCGCTGAAAAGCGCGGTATTGAAATCGGTGAAAAACGCGGTATTGAAATCGGTGAAAAGCGCGGTATTGAAATCGGTGAAAAACGCGGCATTCAACTTGCCTGTAAAGTGTTCCGTTTGCATTCACATGGTTTTTCAGCAGAAGAAATTGCCGCCGAATGCAACATCTCTGCCGAAAAAGTACACGAAATCCTATAAGGCAGCAATTCGTGCCTGCCTGAATTATCTCGGATTTCCCCACTTCCCCGATTGCACCGGTATGGAAGGCCGAACGCCTGCTTTCCCAAGGACAACCGGCGTAACAAAGGGAACGAAGTCTTCTCTTCGTTCCCTTATAATTCTTCTGGATCCTATTCTGTCTTGCCAGCCTTCTCATAATAGCTGTCGAACAGATCTCCGATTGCACTGTGTGTCTCCTGCGCAATAGATGGAAGTGACTTGCCCCAAGCCTGAGTAGCCTGCTCAAATCCCTTCTCCACTGCCGCCTGCATCTTTTTCATCTTCTCCGGGTCATCTCCCGCGAGAGCATACGCAAAATCAAAGATTCTCTGAGATGTCTGCTTTACACCCCAGTATCCGTCTTCGGAAATTGCTTCCTGAGCTTCTGCCTTCGTCTGCGCGTCAACTGTGAAGTTACCGCTGGCAATCAGCTTCCACATATTGTCGCCCTGTGCAGCGGCGCCGGTAATTCCCTGCTTCTGGAACATCTGGGTCATCATATTCGTAAAACGGGTCATCTGATTATCCAGATCCGCCTTCAGGCTCTTCACCAGTGCGGCCCTCTCAGAATCACTCATCTTACCATTAACTTTCGTATCCTTGCTGAATTCAACACGGTCGGTATTCGTCTTGGAAGTTGTCTTATCCACGGCGCCTACCGCATCTTTACTCTGCTCCTCTGCAGCCTTGGACGCTGCTGCTGTCTTGTTAGCATTCACAGAAGTATATCCTGTAGCCGCCTGTACATTCTGATAATAAAGGTCATCGATTTTCACAGCATTTCCTCCTTTTCCTCTTCTCAATTATCTAGTACAACATTGCACTAGTGTGCCAAGAAAATCATTTTATTTATGTTCATACTGTTATATCGGCGGCAGCGGGAAAAAATTAAGATTGTATTGGGAATTACTTCCTTATTTTTTAACCTTCATCAACCGCACGCAACGACTCCAGGAACGGATTCAGAAGCTCCTGCCCGTACTGCAGGAGAGAATAATGTCCCTGCTGCAGACACCAGTTATAGGTGAGCCCGATCTGAAAGCTTGCGATCATATCCGTCAGGACCGGATAAGAATGCACAGAAACGATCTCTCCCGTTTCGCTTCCTTCCTTAAGGAGCTGCCGGAGGATCTGATAATACCGCCTGTCAGGATTCAGTATATGGCGCACTCCCTCTGTCATGACCTGCCGCCCGTACAGCGACGGATAAAAGGAATGGAAAGGAGATTCCTCCACCGCACGCATCACATAACCGTTGAACGAGATCAGATTATCGACCGTATGCTTCTCTTTATCATAATATTCCTGCAGCCAGATATCATAATCATTATCGTAAGTATAAGCGACCGTAAACAGCAGCTCCTCTTTCCCATGAAAATGATGATAGAATGCGCTGCGCGAACTACCTGATTTTGCAATGATCTGCGAGATCGTGGTTTCTTCATATCCGTTATCCTGAAATAATTCCCACGCAGCCGACATAATCTTTTCTTTTGTTTTCTTTTTATATGGTCCTCTCATGGAAATCCCCGCTTTCTGTAATTATTATAATCATAACATAATCCGCCGCCCGCATCAAGGCGGCCGCAGATCGCATGCTAACTTCAACATAAATTTCAATATATATACGATATATATATTGACTATAATACAGTATCTTTGATAAAATTTAGATAATGTATGATAATAAGAACGCAGTACGGAATTAAGTTTAATTTTAACATTGGAGGCATTTATTATGAAACGATTAAGAATGGATGGGCTTCTGACCGAAAGCAGGAAAAGATATGCCGTTGAAGCTGCCCTGCTGCTTGGATTCCAGACAGAATCCGCAGTATTTCCGATAGCGGGGCCTGACGGTGAGATCCCCATCCCGGAATCAGACGAAGAGCTGCTGTCTCTATGGCGCCTGGACGGAGCCGATATGCCGGACGGATATACCCCGGCACAGGCAGCGGGGCCGGTCTTTGAATTGGATTTCCGTAAGAGACACGGGCTTGAATACCTTTTTTCCAGAGGATTCTTCCTTAAGGACGAGAATCATGACCTGCTGCCCGACCGATTGGACGTCAAACTTATCCTCCCGGAAGACACAGATACCGCAATGCTCACGGCTGCCTGCAATCTGGCGTTCCGTTTCGGCATGGAGACGACCGCTTTCGAAGGCGGTATCCTGGCGCCGGAAGGCTATGAAGGGAATGCCGTGATCTTCGAGCACGCCGAACAGGAGGAACTGGTACTTGAAGAGCTTCCCGGCGCCGTACATGTACACATCAGGGGCACCGGACAGAAGCTTCTGGAATTCTCGAACCTGATCTGCGAGAGATTCCCTGTCACCAACGCTTTTCAGAACTGGCGCGATGTCCTGATGGATATGACGGATGATTTTGCACTCAGAGGAGCAGACGGACAGCTTGCCTATCTTAAGGCCTGTCTGGACAAGGAGCCGGAAGGCTCTCTGACGGAGTACACATTATACGGGGCGCCTGAGATCACCGAAGAACAGAAGGCGCATTTCCCCGAAGGCAGTATTCAGAACCATAAGGCAGGCAAGAAGGTCTGGGAACACAATTTCGATCTGCCCTGGGAAGCAGATACCTTCGAGCAGATCATCAGTGAAGAGATCATCCCGGCTCTTCGCACCGGCGATATCGTCCGAATCGAAGGAGCCCTCAGCGAAGACCCTGAGACGCGGGAAACCATAGCGGACCGTATCCGAGAGACGATCAAGCCCACAGGCGCCGACCTTAAGAGCATTCAGCTTATCTGCGCTTACAAGCAGGGGTATTCATGGATAGACGAGGCGGTAATCCCGGCTATATGCTCTGGTACAACACAAGCTTCACGCGATACAGCGCCTAAGAAAGCTGAGATCTACTTCAAGCCGTTTCTCCCGGAAGGAGAAACCGTCTGGCTTGACGAGAACGGGGCAACACCTTCTTACCATAATCTGAAGGCTGATGATCCTGACAAATGGTATGATCTTCCGATCCGTTATCTTCAGGAATTGTATCCTATTCAGGATAAACTGACAGAAAAGCTGGGGCTTAAGCAGGATGATATAGTGTTTCACGCTTATGAAGGCGCCGAGGAATTGACCTATCTGTGCAGAATTATCATGCAGGATGGAACATGCCGGGAGTTCCGGTATCTGGCGAGATATTCCGAGCGTCCGTACCTTGACGAATACCCGCAGATGGGGAAGGTTCATCCCAGCACCGGTTATATCCAGGTATGGGTGAACGAAGAAGAACGGCTGAACCGCAGGATACCCACCGATCTGGAACAGATCTGGGATATCTACCAGGGGCAGATCCTTCCTCTGTGCCGTAATTATATAGAAGAGAAGACGAAAGGCGCTGCAACTTCCGATATGCAGCCTTTCTTCCAGAAGCTTTTGCTGGAGGTATGGGCAAGCGAGCCGGATTACAGGACCGGAAGCCGGGAAGACCTGATATCCTCTCTGGATGCACTCCATGAGGATATGTATTTCGTGGGCAGCGATTATTTCAAGAACTACGGCTTACAGCAGTCAGATCAGCTCTTCGATGCCCCCGGTCTGATCCTTCCCAAGATACATAAGCGCGAAGGAGCTCCCGCATTCCGGGCTGTACTCTATGAGCGTCAGCAGGAAGAGGCCTGTATTATCCGCAGTCAGAAGACGGACGCCGGCAACGGAACGATCGCCGTACAGCAATTGCGAAGAGATCAGATAGACCTCCGCATCACACGGATCTGTCCAAGCGGCGGCCGCCTCGTACTGGAGATACCTGTAACCGAGATTTCCTCAGATGTAACGGCTGCCTATGCACAGCTATTTGCGGAAGGAAGACTGAACATAAGCGGCAAGATCGCGGATTGCTATATCCTTAAGTTCCTTGCCGGAGACGGAACGGCTTACGAAGCATCCGCTCCGCAGACGGCAGCGCTTCCCATGAAGCAGATCACTGATATCGATCTTCATGAAAATGAACTGATCGGATACGACACCTGCCTTGAGATCCTCGAAGAGCTCAGATGCGTACAAGGGCTTGAAGTCTTTGAGACCGCTCACTCTTACCAGGGGCGCAGACTCTACGGGATCTGGCTGAAACCAGAATACGAAGGATATCTGTCTATGACAAAACGGCTGTCAAGATGTCCAAGCGAGATCATCAACGCCAGGCATCATGCCAACGAGGTTTCCAGTACGAACGCCGCATTTATACTATTGAAGAGATTACTGACGGAAGATATCTACAGGGACCTTCCCCGGAAGCTGAATCTGGTTCTGGTTCCCATGGAGAATACCGACGGCGCTGCTATCCATTACGAACTCCAGAAGGAGCATCCTTATTGGAAGTTCCATGTGGCAAGATTCAATGCGGTCGGAAAGGAATTCTATCATGACCATTTCCGCCAGGATACCATACATGCCGAAGCAATGGGGCTTACACGGCTCTTTGAAAAATATATACCGGATATGATCGTAGACAACCACGGAGTACCGAGCCACGAGTGGGAGCAGCAGTTCTCAGGCTACACTTCTCCCTCTTACAAGGGCTTCTGGCTGCCGAGATCTCTGCTCTACGGATACTTCTGGTATGTAACGGATGAGCAATACCGTTCTAATTACTCCGTCAATAAGATGATGGAAGATGTGATCGCAGACGAGATTGCCGCAGATGAAGAGATGACACGGTGGAATCAGGAGTGGAGCGCACAGTTCGAGAAGTATGCTCACGCCTGGATGCCGAAGCTGTTTCCTGCGGATTACTATAAGAATATGATCAATTACTGGATACCCTTCGCCTTTGACCCGGCACACCGGTATCCATCCATCCGCTTCCCCTGGATCACTACGGTGGCATACACCAGCGAAGTGGCGGATGAGACCGCGCAGGGTGAATATCTGAACCTGTGCGCAAGGGCACACGCGGCGCACGACGAAGCAACCATCCGAATGCTGATGGCGGCAGAGCATATACATACCTGCCGGTGCGGGCGCCGGGACGGACAGATCTTTACCGAATACTTGCGGCTAAGACCCATGGCCGTGAACAATTCGGAGCAAAGATAGATACTATTAACACTTTTCACTAGAAGGAGGAGAAGTAAATGGAACTAATTAAACTGGTTGGCGTTCTGATCGTAATTGTCGGGTTTGCATTGAAGCTGGATTCGATCCTCATCATTTTCCTGGCGCTGATTACAACAGGACTCGTAGGGGGACTTGGCATTGACGGCCTGTTGGAAGCGATCGGAACGAATTTCGTAGCAAACAGGAGTATGGCGATCTTCATCATGATTCTTCTGATCACAGGCGTCCTGGAGAGAAACGGGCTGCGCGAGGCCGCGACAGACCTGATCAAGAAGGTCAAAGGCGCAACCGCCGGCAAGGTTATCTGCGCATACGGTGTTATGCGAGGAATCTTCGGCGCATTCAACGTCGGTTTCGGCGGTGTTGCCGGATTCGTACGCCCGGTTGTACTCCCGATGGCAGAAGCGGCTGTCAAAAACCAGGGCCATGAAGCGGCTGAAGAGCATGTGGAAGACATCAAGGGTATGGCATCTGCAATGGAGAATATTACATGGTTCTTCTTCCAGGTATTATTCGTCGGCGGATCAGGCGGTATCCTGGTGCAGAGCACACTGGCTTCCCTGGGCTATGAGGTCGAACTGATCGAGCTTGCGGCGGCAGAGATCCCGGTCGCGGTCGTTGCGTTGATCGCAGGCTGCACTGTTACACTCCTGAATGACAAGAAACTGACAAACAGATATTACAAAGACACGAAGTAGGAGGTGCTTAGAATGGCTGATTTGAAATTTATACAGGTAAATGAAGTATTAGGCACGAACCTGCTGAACATGGTATGGGTCATCGTAGGTTTGATCGCTATCTATGCAGGAGTTAAGAATCTGCTGGATGAACAGAATCCTTCCAGGATCGGAACCGCCTTATTCTGGTGCTCTTTCGGAGTCGTATGCGCCTTCGGCACCTGGCTTCCTGCGAAGATCTCCGGCGCCCTGGTCATCATCATGTGTCTGCCGCCGATCTTCAAGAAGGTAAAAGTCGGCAAATCAGACGCGCCGACCAGGGAACACACCATAGAACAGTATCAGAAAGTCGGAATGAAGATCTTCTTCCCGGCGGTCTGCGTAGGCTTATTCTCACTGTTATTTGCGTTTTTCAGTAATTTAAGCTCTATGGTTGCAGTCACTCTGGGTGTCATCGTTGCTATGATCATCCTGATGCTCTACAATCCATCTGAAAATAAACCTAAGGTATTCCTTAAGGAATCCGAGAGATTTCTCTCCATCATGGGTCCGTTATGTATGCTCCCGCAGCTTCTCGGCTGTCTCGGAGGCGTATTCACGGCGGCCGGTGTCGGAGATGTCGTTGCCAGTATTGTGGAGAAGATCGTTCCGAAGGGAAATGTCAACGTAGGTATCATCGTATTTGCAATCGGTATGGCAATATTTACTATGATCATGGGTAACGCATTCGCAGCCATCACGGTAATCACCGTAGGTATCGGTGGCCCCTTCGTTCTGGCATACGGCGCCGACCCGATCACCATCGGTATGCTGGCGCTGACCTGCGGTTACTGCGGTACCTTATGTACGCCTATGGCAGCTAATTTCAACATCGTTCCGGTAGCTATCCTGAACATGAAGGACCGTTGGGGAGTTATCAAGAATCAGGTGATCGTAGCCGGAATCATGCTGGTATTCCAGATCTGTTACATGATCATATTCAAGTAAACAGGATCCGGCAGGCACCATAAAATAAAAAAGGATGTGGAAAAAATGTCGCATAATATAGAACGCGGCGCCAAAATCGTGATAGATCATTGGATGCGTGTAAGACGTTGGGACAAGCTGCTTATCGTCACAACGAAAGAACATCTGGAAGAATTAAGAGTCCTTAAGGAATTCGCAGCTAAGCGGACACGGTCAGTAAGTTCTCTGGTCGTAGAAGACACCGGAAGGCATGTGGGAGTCTTTTTTGACATGAATGAAGAAGTCTTTGACCCCTACACGGCGATCATTGCCGCGACAGATTACTCTCTCGTAACGACAAAAGCCGCAAAACGGGCGCTCCAAAAGCACAGGAAATTCCTGTCGCTGCCCTTATCTACCAACGACGGACGGTCCATGCTGGAGTATGATTTCATGACCATGGATACAAAGAAAAGCCGCCTTATGGCTAACGTGATCATGAAATATCTCCGCCACTGTACTACGATCCATGTAACAACGCCTGCCGGAACAGATCTGCGCATATACAAAGCAAACCGGATTCCCGGATTCTTCAACGGTGTAACCAAGGACGGAAAGGGGTATTCTTCCGCCAGCATTGAAGTCTACGTCTCTATTGAAGAGACCAAGACGGAAGGCACCATGGTCCTGGACGGATCTCTCGGGTACATCGGACGCGCAGAAGAACCGACGAAGATCCTGTTCAAAGACGGCCGTATCACCTGGATAGAAGATACCCTCACCGGTGTCAGGCTCCAGCATTATATGGAGGATTATAATGATTCCCGCATCTATATAGGCGGCGAGTTCGGAATCGGCCTGAATTCCTATTCCAGGTGTCTCGGTAACTGCTACATTGAAGATGAATCCGCATACGGTACGTTTCACATCGGGCTGGGAAGGAATCTGGCCCTTGGCGGACAGCAGAATGCCAACGGACATTTTGATCTGGTATGTCTGGAACCGGATATCTACACAGACAACCGGCAGATCATGCAGCAAGGCAAGATCATCATCCCGGAACCTGTAGTATATTAATTTTAAGGAGAGATTATAACCATGAAAGTATTAGTGACGGGATTCGACCCATTCGGAGGCGAATCCGTGAATCCGGCTTTTGAAGCCGTTAAGATGCTTCCTGACAACATCGCAGGAGCAGAAGTGATTAAGCTTGAGATCCCCACCGTATTCTTAAGGAGCGGCCCGGCAGTCGAAGAGGGCATCAAGAAATACCAGCCGGACATAGTGATCAACGTAGGCCAGGCAGGCGGAAGATCCTGCGTTACGATTGAACAGGTAGCGATCAATCTGGCCGAAGCCCGCATCCCGGATAACGACGGAGACCAGCCGTCCGGCGAGCCGCTGCAGACAGACGGGGCTCCCGCATATTATGCTACCATCCCGGTAAAAGCAATCTTGAAGAATATCCGTGACCACAAGATTCCATGCCACATCTCTTACTCGGCAGGAACCTATGTGTGTAACAGTGTAATGTACAACGTCCTTCACATGGCCGCGGAGAAATATCCGAACATACGCGCCGGATTCATCCATGTGCCTTTCGCGGCGGAGCAGGTTGTTGACAAGCCTAACGGAACACCTTTTATGTCTCTGGAAATGATTGCGAAGTGTCTGGAATATGCGGTTGAAGCATCGGTGAATAATTTCGCAGATATAGACGGGATCTTTGGAGAAACCCACTAAATGTAATACTGTATTTGTAAGAAATCCGCCCCAAAATCATGAGCCGCAGCAAGCTGCGCCGATTGATTTTGGGGCGGATTGCAGGAACGCGTTTTTAGACCTTCTGCATCTTAAGGCAGCGGTCGCACCAGCGAAGCAGATCCTTGTACACGTCCTCTCTCTTCGTCTCGTTCAGGATCTCATGTCTTAGTCCGGCGTACAGCTTCACGGCAGTCCTGCACCCTGCTTTCTTATAGCGCTTATACACCTTCCTCACATTCTTACCAAAAGCCCCCACCGGATCATCTGCCCCTGCAGTAAATAATACAGGCAGATCCTTCGGAATCTTAGCCATACTCTCCCTGCGGTTCAGGGTCTTCATCCCCTCAAACATCTGATAATACCCGCCAAGCGTGAAACGGAACATACACAGCGGATCACCCACATATCTCTGCTGATGCTCTTCATCCGAAGTGACCCATTCCCTTCCGGTCTTACTTGGTTCAAATCTCTTGTTAAAACTTCCGAAGCTCAGATTATCCACGAACTTACTGCGGTATCTCCAACCCTTGAACAGAGCGGCCGCACGGCAGATCATCTGTCCCGCCACAAGGAGCGGCAACGGCTGATAGCCGGTTCCCATGACGATCACACCCGCGAGCCCTTCCCCATACATCGTCAAATACTGCCGTATCAGAAAAGATCCCATGCTATGCCCCATCATCATATATGGCACGCCCGGATACTTCCTGGCAGTGATCACTCTTAACTGCTGGATATCACCGATCACACACCGATTCCCGTTATCCTCGGGGAAGTATCCATAATCCGCTTCGTCTGTGACCGACTTGCCATGACCCAAATGATCATGGCCCACCACATAATATCCATATCCGCACATATACTCGGCAAATTCATGATAACGCTCAATATACTCTACCATACCGTGGCAGATCTGAAGCACTCCTTTGACCTCGCAGGCCGGCAGCCATTCCACGGCATGAATCTGCGTCTTCCCGTCTCTTGACAGATAATAAAACTCCTCTTTCATTCTAACGGTCTCCCATCCGAATATAATCCCTGTGTTCTGCCAACGGCCTGTATGCCGGACGGATGATCTTATCCACATTCCGAAGCTCTTCCAGTCTGTGCGCGCTCCAACCCACGATACGGGCAGTCGCGAAAATCGGCGTATACAATGCCGGCGGAAGGTCTAACATACTGTATACCAGACCGCTGTAGAAATCTACATTCGCATTAACGCCCTTATAGATCTTCCTCTTCTCGGCAATCACCTTCGGCGCCATATTCTCAACCATCTCATAGAGCGCATATTCCTCCTCACAGCCCTTCTCCTGCGCCAACTGCTTCACAAACACCTTGAAGATATCCGCTCTCGGATCTGATATGGAGTAGACGGCATGTCCCATCCCATAGATCAGCCCCTTCTTGTCGAACGCCTTCTTCTCCAGGAGATCACAGAGATACCTGCGTACCTCATCCTCGTCCGTCCAGTCCTTCACTTCCTTCTTCATATCCTCGAACATCTGCGTTACTTTGATATTCGCGCCGCCATGCTTGGGCCCCTTCAGTGAAGCGAGCGCCGCCGCGATCGTTGAATATGTATCCGTCCCTGAAGAGGTAACCACATGAGTCGTGAACGTCGAATTGTTACCGCCGCCATGATCCATATGGAGCACAAGCGCCATATCCAGGATCTTAGCCTCAAGCTCTGTATACTGCCTGTCCTCACGGAGCATCATCAGGATATTCTCTGCCGTAGACAATTCCGGCGACGGCGCATAGATAAAAAGATCCTCCCCCATCCGGTGGCTGTATGCATGATACCCGTATACCATCAGCATCGGGAACGCACTGATCAGGTTCAGACATTGGCGCAGCACGTTCGGAATCGATGTATCGTCTGCCTTATCGTCGTATGAGTAGAGATTCAGGATCGAACGTGACAGCGTTATCATCACATCCCGGCTTGGCGCCTTCATGATCACATCCCTCACGAATGTCGGAGGCAGCGTACGCCTCTCCACCAGCGTATCGTGAAACATCTCCAACTCCTTCTCTGTCGGCAGTTCCCCAAATAGCAGAAGATACGTGATCTCTTCAAATCCAAAATGCTTGTCCTCAAGAAATCCCTTAACCAGATCCTTGATATTATAGCCGCGGTAGTACAGATTACCCGCACATGGAACCTCTTCTCCGTTCACGACCTTCTTCGCGCATACATCTGATATATTCGTCAGTCCTGCAAGCACACCCTTCCCGTTCAAGTCGCGGAGTCCCCTCTTAACCTCGTATCTGGTGTACAGCTCCTTGTCGATCTCATTATTCTGAATACAGAGTTCTGCAAAATGTTCGATCTCCGGCGTAACCTCAAACAATGAAAAATCCTTCTTTTTATCCATATCTACCTCTCCTTTCTGTCGTACAGATAATTACTGAGCCTTGCAAACTCTTCCAGTGTCAGGGCCTCTCCCCTGACGCTGATGCCCTTGCCAAGCTTCCCGATCGCCTCCAATATCACCTCTTTCGAAAATACAATCTTATCTGAATTACTCAATCCATTGGCTAACGTCTTCCTCCGCTGATTAAAGGATGCCCGTATGACATCAAACAGCAGACGCTCGTCCTTCACCTCAACCGGCGGATGCTCATGGCTGGTCAGACGAATCACCGCCGACCCTACCCTGGGCCTTGGCATAAAACAATTCGGAGGTACATTCGCCACGATATAGGGGCTTGCATAATACTGCACAGCTAATGACAGCGCCCCATAGTCCTTATTGCCAGGCCCGGTCTGCATACGTTCCGCCACTTCCTTCTGTACCATAACGGTAATGCTCTCCACCGGCACATGCTCTTCAAACAATCCCATAATAATCGGCGTCGTTATGTAATAAGGAAGATTCGCCACCACCTTAACAGGCTTCCCTCCATGCTCCGTCAATGCAAGCTCCCGGATATCAAGCTTCAGGATATCCTCATTGATAATCCTTACATTCGGATATGCACGGAGAGTATCAGACAGGATCGGTATCAGATTCTTATCGATCTCTACGGCTACAACCTTCCCTGCCGCTTCCGCCAGATATTGGGTCATGGTCCCGATCCCGGGACCAATCTCCAGTACCATATCTTCCTTATTAATATCCGCCGCACGGATAATCTTGTCAAGTACATGGGTATCAATCAGAAAATTCTGACCAAACTTCTTCTGAAATGAAAAATCATACTTCTGCAGAATCTCTATGGTATTCTGCGGAATCCCTAAGACCGGTTTATTCATATATTTCTCCCGAATTGTGGTAATAGAGATTATTATACATGATTTTCCGTTTGAATCATAGAGTAAAAGAATTAAATAATAATTAAGAATCTATGAATAAACGTCTCTGTCAGTTCCCGGCGCTATACAATGTACCGCTGATCGCGCTCAATAACTGTGTGATATCCACCGGCTTCGCCACATGCGCGTTCATCCCGCACTCAAGCGCCTTCCGCCGGTCCTCTTCGAATGCATTGGCCGAGACCGCGATGATCGGAATCCTGGCAAGCGACGGATTCTTAAGGCTGCGGATGGCCTGCGCCGCATGATACCCGTCCATGACCGGCATCTGGATATCCATCAGTATCACGGCATACTCTCCGGGCCGGGAATTCCTCACCATCTCCACCGCAATACTCCCGTCCGTCGCAGTATCCACAAGGAATCCCTCATCCCTCAGCAGTTCAACCTCCAGTTCCATATTGATCTCATTATCTTCCACCAGCAGAACCTTATACTCCTGCGCCGCATCGACAGAACTCTTCTTCTTCATCTCAGATTGATGCATGCCCTCCTGCCGTATACGGAAATCAAGCGTCACCGTGAATCTGCTGCCTTCGCCTTCTACACTGTTCACCTCGATGCTTCCATTCATCAGATCCACGATCCTCTTCGCAATGGTCAGGCCAAGCCCCGTACCGTGTATACGGCTCATCGTCGTATTCTTCTGTCTCTCAAACGGCTCAAACATACGCTCCTGGAAGCTCTCGCTCATTCCGATCCCGTTGTCCTCAACCACAAACTGGTAAGATACATAATCGTTCTCTGTTCCCTCCAGTTCCTTGACAGTGACCTGGATCCTGCCGCCATCCTCCGTATACTGGACGGCATTGCTTCCCAGCCGCCAGAGAACCTGATTCAGCTTCTCCGGATCACTGTAGACCTCGCAATGCTTCACTCCCGAGACATCCAGAAGGATTGTAATATTCTTCGTATTCGCCTTGGGCAGGATCGCTTCATGCACTTCCTCGACACAGGCGCGGATATTACACTCTTCTTCCTCAAGATTCACTTCCGTGGTATCCATCTTGGATATCTCCAATACGTCATTGATCAGGTTCAGCAGATGTTCCCCGGATTCCTCGATCTTGTTCAGATATTCCCACACCTTATCCCTGTCATCTATGTACCGCTTGGCAAGACTGGTAAATCCTACGATCGCATTCATCGGAGTCCGCATATCGTGAGACATATTGGCCAGAAACGCATCCTTCGCGGCATTCGCCTCCTCTGCGCGCCCCAGCGCATCTTCAACCAGATTCTTCTGCATCATCTCACGCCGGATCTCGTCGTCCACGCTCCGATAGCCCATGACGATCTCCGACACCTGCTCCGCGGGACCTACATTCACCACACGAAGCTGCAGATATTCCACTTTCCCGTCCTTGATGATCCGGTAATTAATATAATACATCCCTGTCTCGGACAGTCTCTCCCGGATATAATCCGGATTCGTCGCCTCCTCCACGATCCAGCGGTCCTCCGGATGCACCCAGGTCTGAATATACTCCGCGTCAAATCCCTCGAACTCACACAGCCACCGTCCGCCGCCGAACTGATACTCTATCCGGTCACTGTGGCGGTATGTCTGAATCCGATTCTCATCCAGATCGGCATAGAAAATAGACTCATAATCCATACTGAGCCCTTCGATCACATTCATATGGCGAAGCTGTTCCTGATTGACAACCTCTAATTCCTTGTCATATTCCTCAATACGCTGCTTAAGGATCTCTTCCTTCTGAAGCTGTTCTGACAGCAGCTCCTCCTTCTCCTCTTCCTTCTGCTGCAGTCTCTCCGTCGCATCCGACAAAAACACATAGAATATATCCCCGACGATCCCACTGTGGATAAAATGCCCGTAATCCTCCACCCAGCGGACATTCCCATACTTAGTGACAATCCGATATTCCACGTAATCCAGATCATAGCGGCTCTCCTGGATCTGATACCAGATACTTTGCTCTACTTCCTCCAGATCATCCGGATGCACGATCCCGCGAAACGAATTCCCCGTCAATTCAACAAATTCCTCCATCGTATCGCATTCAAATATACGGAGCATCGCCATATTGGCATATATGATCTCTTCATCTCCGCCTGCCTGGTACACGAAGAAACCTCCAGGCATCTCGTCTGTTATCTTCTTCAGCATATCTTCCGCATTCATATTATAAATCTTCAGCAATGAATAAACGCTGTCTATCTCACCTTCCTTATTCTTCTTACGATTATTCAATGCCTCCCCTCCCTTCATCCTACGGCACTCCTGCATTCATCATTCATCATTCATCATTCATCTTCTCATCTATCGTGATATCCATCTTAATTCCGTCCCGGCCTTCCATACCGGTAAGGAACAGATAGCGCACACCCTCTTTCGTCTCTTCACTGGTATATATATTATAACAACTGCGTCTCATGAATTCCGCCAAACGCAAAAATATGTCCTTTGCTGCCAGAAATGAAAAACTCTTCAGCGACATATGAATCTTAATGCCATCCTCGGCATCTGATTCAACCATATACTCTTCCACTGCCTCTTCCGCCCTGATAAACCCCTCTATATCTTCAAGGCTATCCGCTCCGATCTGCGAACGGAATCCCCCGAATATACGAAACCTGTCTGCCATACCTTACTTCCCCCCGTTGCCCTTACCTTAGCATGCATTTTATTATAACACATTTCCTTAGATTATAGAATAAATTTTCATTTAAAAAAGCTTTAAAAAGGCGTCCCTGATAACAGGAACGCCCTTCTGCACTTTTCTCTTATCTATTATCTATTATTCGCCCGGTCTTGCACTTCTCAGCTTGAACCGAGAAATCAGGGACTTCAATAACTGAGACTGACTGGATAGCTCTTCGCTGGCTGCCGCGCTCTCTTCCGCCGTAGCAGAGTTCGTCTGAACCACACTGGAGATCTGATCCATACCCATCGTTACCTGTGAGATCGCTTCTGCCTGGCTTACTGCCGCAGTAGAAATCTTATCCACATATGTAACAGCGCTCTTCGTACTCTCTACCGTCTCGGAAATCGCTTCCGCAGTACGGTCTACGATATTCGTACCGTTCTCTACTGCCAGGATCGTTCCCTCGATCAGCACAGTCGTATTGCTTGCCGCTTCCGCACTCTTGGACGCAAGATTACGAACCTCATCGGCTACTACCGCGAATCCCTTGCCGGCCTCACCCGCACGGGCTGCCTCTACCGCTGCATTCAGCGCAAGGATATTAGTCTGGAATGCAATATCCTCGATCGTCTTAATAATCTTGCCGATATCGCCGGACTTCTGGCTGATCTCACCCATAGCAGAGATCATATCCTGCATCTGCTCATTAGATACAGACAGCTTGCTCTGCGCTTCCATAACCTTCTGGCTTGCTTCTCTCGCATTCTCAGCAGTGTTGCTGACTTCTCTTGAAATATCGTTGATCGTTGCCGCCAATTCCTGTACAGAACTTGCCTGCTCGGTTGCGCCCTGTGACAACGCCTGCGCACCGGAAGACACCTGATCGGCGCCGCTTGCTACCTGGTCGGACGCATCATTGATCTGTCTCATCGTATCGCTCAGGCTGCGGTTCATCTTACGGATACATGCTAACAGAGGCTCAAAGTCTCCCTTGTAAATATTGTCCTCAGCAAAGAGGTCGAAATTCCCGCCTGACATCTGATCCAGCAGACGTGTCAGATCCCCTACTACAGCCTCCAGGCCTTCACAGGTATCCTTCACGCTGTTAACCAGCATACCGAACTCATCCGCGGAATCATACTCCAATGACTGCGACATATCTCCTCTGGAAAGCCCTTCCATCGCTTCTTCCACCTGATGAACCGGATGTACGATCATTCTCGTCACCCTTGCACAGATGATCATCGCAAACACGATCGCGACTACGGTAATGGCCAGGAGGATGATCATGCTCATGTTCGTCTCCCTCACGCTCTCATCCATAGTCTCTGCACGGATAGCCGCCGTATTCTCAATTAACTGATTAATATTAGATATCACTTCTTCAAGCGCCGGTGTACACTGTGTCCGCACCAGCTCCGCCGCGCGCATCGCGTCTCCCGACTTTAACTTATTCAGGATATCATCCGCAATACCAAGCCATTTGTTCAAAGAATTCTCAAATTCAGCCACTTCATCCTTATTCAGGATATCCAGGCTATGCAGCTTCTCCAGATTAGACTCAATACTTGCCTTGCTCTCGTCGATCGCCTGCAGGTTCGCCGCGTCTGTCTGCCCTGCTATGATCATATTACGCACATCCGTCGCCGCCATAAATGTTGCAATACGGCATGCCTTGACCGCATCGTCTGCCGCAACTGAGCCTTCCATAAATTCATTCAGATTATTGCTTGCCTTTCTTAGCTGTAAAATGGAATACAAGGATACTAAAATCGTCAGCACGAGCACTACTCCAAATGACACTAACAATTTAGATCTGATTTTTAAGTTCTTCATAGTTCTCTCCTTCTGTTTCTTCTAATCTAGCGGTCTCATCCGCCGTCTCTCTGTTCGGGGAATCCCCCGCTTCTTCTGCCTGCGCCGCCGTTCCTTCGGCCGTGCCTGCGCTGCTCTCATCGGGGCCTGCTTCCTCAGCCGCATCTTCCCCGCTTATATTCGGATCCGCCCCGCTGCCTTTGTCTCCTTCGGCCGCCTCAGGCATCTCCTCCTCTCCATCCTTCTTCCTGCCTATCATTCCTTTCAATTTTTCTTTTATATCCAACAATCTGACTCTAAGCCGAAATCCTGCTTTCTTACACTTATTTGTACAGATTCGTCTAATAAAACGCCAATTGCGGACAATCCAACAAAATACCAATAAAAACGGATACTTCTCAAGCGCCGGGAAAAACTGCATCATGTACTCTCTTGAAGGAAACCACCATGCCTGCTGCTTAAGAGCCCATTCCTTATCCCTGTCACGCCAGTAGAAATCCAGCCTCACCTTCTCACACGGCAGAAGCTCTTCATCCAGATGCTCATTCTCACGTCCGCGTGATAAGATATATTCTTCCAGTTCTATTGCCACCCCATATTGCTGCTCGGCTCCTTCACCAAACCAGAGTTCCGCAAGCAGCTCCGCCTGCCGGATAAATTCCTGCCACTTTGCCTTCTCCAGAAATTCTCTCACTGCCTTCCAGCGGAACTTCTCACCCAGAATCTTCTTAAACTGCCACAGATCCATAATATCCCGAATCTTCAGCTTACCCGTAATATACAGCTCGACCATCCTCGCCGCACGATACAGGTAGACCTCCTCATTCGTCAGCATATGTATGAACTTGTAAGACTCTATGCGCCGATAACTCTTAATAGAACCAGAAAAGTAATGCCTGATCACCTTATTTTCGATCGGCATTCCGTCATAGAATACAATACGGACACCAGGTACTCTCACATAGACCACTCCGCTGCCCATCGCTTCTTCCCGCTGCTCATAATCCATATCCAACATAATTCTATGGATCCTGGGCATCTCCTTCTTGTCCGCAAGAATCTCTATCTGTCTGATATGAGCCATCTCCGGCTTAGGGTACATCTCGGTTACTTCTGAATCTAACAGAAACAAAGCGTCTATCTTATGCCTCTCCAACTGCCACTTGATGACCTCATCTACCTTCTTGTAGGATTCATAAAGAAGAAGCTGCTTCCTGTAACTCTGATAAAACTCTGCTTCGCATTCTTCTGAGATCTCTTTTTCTATTCCTAAAAGCCCTATATAGACAATACTGATTACATCCTGATAATCGGAAACGTCTAAAAGCGTCTCCCATCTCATTCGCTTTCTCAATGTCTGGATCGGTTTCTGGTTAATGATAGCTGCCAGCAATATTAGCATGTATCTGATCTCGTAGCTAATAGCTCATTGCCTCCTTTCCAAACCGTCTGCAAATTAGACTGCCGGCTTTCATCCCCTACTTTTAATTTATCGGACATTTTTAGGCAAATATAACATTTTTTCGCTAATTTTTTAGAATTCTTCTCTCCGCAAAGATATCCATTGATTTCTGGTTATAGATCGAACGCTTCTCGTCCGCCGCCATCCTTCCTGCGATCAGCGTGATACAGCGTCTCTTCATGATCGTAACCAGTCCCCGGGCATGACTCGCTACCAGGATCGTCATCCCTCTGTAGTTCAATTCCTCCAATAGCTGCATCAGGTCCCACGCGGAATCCGGATCAAGATTCGCCGTCGGCTCATCTGCGATCAGAATCTCTGGCTGAACCGAAAGCGCCCTCGCCAAAAGTATCCTTGCCTGTTCACCCCCTGATAACTCGTCCGGGTATGACTTGTACTTCTTCGCAAGACCTACCAGTCCCAGTACCTTAATGATCTTCTCCCGCATACGGTCATCTGCATTCTCCGTTGCGAGCAAAGCTAACTTAATATTATCATATACCGAACGATCTTTCAATAGTCCAACTTCTGGAGACATAATACCCAGCCTGCGCCGGTGTTCAGGGACCTTATTCCTCGTCATGGTATCCACCCTGCGGCCTTCCACTGTGATCTTCCCGGAAGTCACCTCCTCCTGCTTCATGATCAGGTTCAGCAACGTGCTCTTCCCCGCTCCGCTCTTCCCGATGAAGAATACGAACTCCCCTTTATCTATTTCAAAAGAAATATCGTGTAATGCAGTTTCGTTTTTAAATTTTTTCGTCACATGGTCAAAAATAATCTGCGCCATATATTCCCACCTTATTTTTCTTGCACATTTACCGATATATTTCTATTACGATCAATAATAGTTATTGTGTATATTTGTTACATATACTATACTGGTTTAAAATGAAACCGTCAACAACGATTATTTAGACACGGTGAAAATATGAAAAAGAAATTATTATGCGGTGTATTCATTATCGCATTACTGTTATGCCTGTACTTTGTTCGGACCGACCGTGCGTCGGGCGCTGATCCGGCGGCCGCTGACGGTCAGGCAGATAATACTGAACAGGGACCCCCGCCGCCGCGGGTGCTTCCCGACGCTGCCCCTGATCCGGAGGAAGCCCCGGCATTCATAGACGGTCAATACACTCTGTCTATGAGCAGCAGTATCGGCACCCTTACCTACTATAATCAATCCGACGTCCGCTGGGCTGACTTCCTGTACGGAGGACGCGATCCGCTCCATTCATACGGCTGCGGACCGACCGCTCTGGCCATGGTCGTGACAAGCTTTACCGAGCATACGCTGTCACCTTCCGATATGGCGGCCTGGGCTGCCGACCACAATTACTGGTCCGCCGGCCACGGGACGAAGCACAACTTCATCATAGAAGGCTCTGCCGCATTCGGCCTGAAGGCCAGTCCTTTCCAGAACTTCACAGAGGAAGGCGTGCTCTCTGAACTGCGCAGCGGGCATATTCTGATCGCGCTGATGGGTTCCGGGCACTTTACATCCAACGGGCACTTTATCGTCATTGCCGACGACTGGTCCGGCAATCAGGTCCGTATCGCTGATCCCGCCAGCCTGGAGAATACACAGATTCCCTGGGACATCTCGGTGATCTTAAGCGAACTGAACACCGCTGCCAATTCCGGCGGGCCGGTGTGGAGTATCTCTCCTTGATATGATTATATTGTAAAAAGTCTGCAACATGTTAATTGCTGCAGACTTCTTTTCTTTTGTAAAATTATTTTATTATTCTATTATATCGGCAGCCCGTTAATGAGCCGCCTGATAATAAGAATCCTTCCCGGCAACTCTGGAATTGAACACCTTGTCAATATCTATCGTCCGTTTCAGGACCTGCTGAAGCTGAGTACTCAGTTCTAAGATCTTCTTCTCCTCGAACGCTTCCGGCTGAAACTTATTCTCTGCGTTCAGCCAAGATCTGAGCTTCTCCTTATCCTCACCGCCGACTTCGATCAGCATCTGAATCTCCCGCTTCGAATCCAGGAAACGTTCCAATTCGTCCTGCCGCATCTTCATCAATAACTGCGCCGACTCCTGATCATTCCTGGACAAGGCATCCGCCATCTCCTTCGTCACTCTCTCGATCTCTACCATATGCCTGTAATTTTGCTGTACCCGCTTAAGGATCTCCATCAATAGTTCTTCTCTGTTCTCCATACGACTTCTCCCGGCTATACAGCTGCCGTCTTCTTACTGGCTTCTTTAAACGCATCCCTGAGTTCTGCTACAAGGGGCTTCAATTCATCAACTACAGCGCTGTTACGTCCGGCCTGCAGCCTGCTGAGTTCATAGAGAAAGAACTCATACATCCTTCTCAGCTCATAGCTGATACTATACTCCATATTCAGCGTCTCATCAAGATACCGCACGATCTCCCTTGACCGCTGAACTGACTTCTCAAACAAATCATAGTCTTTATTCCCCAACGCGATCTGTGCCCTGGTGAGCCGTTTGATCAACTCATCATACAGAAGCAGAAGCATCTCACTATGCGTCATCGTATTCACAGACTGCATCTTATACTGTTGATATCCATTCTGGTACATATTCTTCCCCTTTTTTGCTCTTAATAGCCGCCAAGCTGGCTTAAGAATCCGCTCTGACTATTCATCTGGGAGATCAGCGTCTCTAAGCTTGTAAACTGCTTAATGTAGCGGTCTCTCTCTGTTTCCAGTCTCTCCTGGAACTTCGTGATCAACTTCTCGATCTCCTGCAATTGCTTATACATGGTATTCTCTGTAACACTCATCGGCGAACTCTCATGCCCGGCCTTCCGGATCAGGATACCCTTGCTCTCCATTGCTCCGGTGGTATTGACATATTTGTCCATCACATTCTTAAGAGCCGTCGCAATTCCTGTTGAAGTGCCGTTTCCATTGGTATTCGTAACAGATGATTCTGCGAATATCTGCTGTACTCGCTCTGGATTGCTTGCAAGCGCCGCACGGAATTTCGACTCATCAAATGTCAGCTTACCGTTGTCGGAATAAGTGCTGGATGTCGATATACCCATCTCCGCCAATTCCTGAGCGATACCTCCGCCGATTATGAAACGCAGGTCACTGCTTAAGCTTCTGATATCACTGTCTGCATGGAGCAGGCCTTCCTTAGCCTTCTTCTCCCATGCCTCGATCTCGTCCTCTGACAGTTCTTTCTTCTGCTCGGAGGTAAGCGGTGCGTAATCACGGTCCGGTTTGGTGGTCAGTTCCTTGTTGACCAGCTCTATAATGGCGTTGTACTCATCTACCATGGCTTTGACTGCGTCTACGATTGAGTCGGCGTCTACTTGGGCGTCGATTTCTACCGGATCTGCCGTCTTGTCTAATTCCTTAGTACCATCTGCTTTCTCTGTGTATCCAAATTCGCCTTTTACATTGATAGTCAAACCATCCACGGTGAAAGAATTCGTTCCACGAATTAATTCCACTTCTTCATCGGATCCGGCATATTTGATTGCAACGATCGCATCCTGTCCGGTTTCATTTGCTACTTCTGTTCCTGTAAGTCCAAAAAGACTCTTTGCTGGACCTTTAATTTTGACACTTCCGCTAGCGCCGTCTTCTTTTGAAGTAAAGGTAAACTTATCCGCCGCTTCTTGATAGGAAATCGTTACGCGCGCATCGCTGTTGTTGATCCGCTCCATTAGGGAATTCATGGTATCATCTTCATAAACTCTTATCTCCTTATCATTAATCGAAAGGGTTGTATATTTTCTTTCGATTTCTTTCCCTTCGGCATCTGTCGTTTTTTCTGTTTTATTAAAAGTTAACTCAGGATGTTTTAACTTAAGCTGCTCGTTCATATTTACACGGTTAGACATACCATCCTGTAATCCTAATGCGTATTTTACATCACTGCTTCCTGATACTAACTTCAATACAGAGGTTGTATCATCACTGCCGTCTTTAGGATTTTTAGTCTTTAGAGTAATCCCCCCCTCAGTCGATGTACCTACTTCAATCCTTCCCTTACCAAAAACATCGTCTAATTGTATCTGCATGGATTCCTTGATTGCAATCTGTACGGCTTCATTTGCATTGTTATATATAATCTTACCGTCCTTATCATTTACTGGATATGTTGCGCCCATCAACGCTTGTAAGGAATCCTTATCCGGCATTTTTATCTCTGCCGTCTTTCCATTATAAGAAAAGGTCAACGTCTTACCGTCTAACAAGCGTGCAAGATTTACCTTATCAACTAATTTATCCTTTGCATCTTCTTCTGCTACTTTTGTTTCATTGCTAGAACCAGCTACTGGTTTAAAATCTTTAAATCCTAAATACTCCATAGCAGATCCACCGGTTACTTCGAAATTATTGCCCCCCGGAATCATTGTAAACTGAATCTTTCCACTAGCATCCTTCCCAAACTGAACATAATCAGAAAGGTTCTTCCCGTCAGAAACTTTGATATTCGCTAACTGCTTATTAATTGACTCTATAGCGTTTTCCGGAGTGCTGTAATCATATTTTACCACGGTTCCGTCGGCTAATTTCTCTGATTCTTTCAAGGTAAGAGAATATGTCTTAGCGCTTGAATCATTACCTAATTTAAAATCTATATCCTTCCCGATCAGCTGCTGTATATCGTATGTCTTACTTGTATCAATCTTCCCTGTAGACAAGGTCTGACCTGAAACATTAGCCGAAGTAGACCACTTCGCCTTCTGTGCCAACTGCTTCACGCCCAAGATCGATACGCCATCAGCTGACGACCCGCTTCCCGACACAGACACATACTTGCTGTTCGTACCTGTCACTGACAGTTGATTCCGTCCCCAGAACATGGAACTGAACAGATTCGTCTTAGAACTCCATGATGATGTATATTTATTCGCAAAATCAAGCAGCTGGCTGGCAATGTTCCGTACCGCTGACTGCTTCCATTCTAACTGCTGCTTCTTCTGCTGCTGCTGAGTAATCTTACTGGTAGTACCGGAAGTCATACCCTCAATCAGGGTATCTCTGTCCAGACCGCTGGCAAGACCGCCGTAACCTCTGATACCGTTGCTTGTTGATGTGCTCAATCCGCCTATTGATGTTGACATAGCTATCTCTCCTTTTCATTCTTTGCTTATTAAACATAAAATGCTCAGCCTTAATTGTATCCTGGGCCTTGCATTATCCTGCCCGGTTCCTGTAAACTTACATATAAACCGTGATATTACAAATTCAAAATTATTCTGTACTTATTTATCGGCATATAGTATACTTTAAATAATAGTTAGATTTAGTTTAAATTACGAATGGAGGAATTTATTTTGGCTACTATCATCGCACTTACGAACCAGAAAGGCGGCGTAGGCAAGACAACCACATCCAGCGCCCTGGCTGCTGGTCTGTTCTCTTTTCATGATAAAAAGGTACTGGCAATTGATCTGGACCCGCAAGGGAGCCTTGGCTTCAGTCTCGGTCTCGATATCGAGAACTGTAAGACGATCTATGACGTGCTGACCGGACAGGTGCCTATCAAGGACGCGATCCAGGAGACGGATTATTGCGATATTATTACTTCGAATATTTTGCTGAGCGGCGCAGAGCTTGAATTTACTTCATCTGACCGGGATTTACTGTTGAAGAAGGCTCTGATACCTGTTAAGAGTAATTATGATTATATTATCATCGACACACCGCCCGCTCTGAATATACTTACAGTGAATGCATACGCGGCGTCCAATCATCTGATCATACCGATGGCGCCGGAGATCCTAAGCCTTCTCGGCGTCTCCCAGCTTAAGGAGACTATAGATTCTGTACGGCAGAGCGTGAATCCGAATCTGAATGTGCTGGGTATCATCTTAACGAAGTTTAATCCGCGGACTCTGCTTGCCCGTGAGGTGAAGGAGATGGCGGAGAATATCGCCTCTCAGATGGGTACCCGGGTATTCGCTAACCAGATCCGCACAAGCGTTACCGTTGCCGAGGCTCCGGCACATGGACTCAGCGTATTCGACCATGCGCCCCATGCCAACCCATCACTTGATTATCAGGAATTTGTTCAGGAGGTTGTGACCAGAACCTCATCCAACATAACACAGGGAGGTGCTTCCAATGGCCAGGAGAAGTAATAAGACCGCACATGTACTGAATCTGCTTGCCGGGCATGATGCGCAGAACGATTCACAGAATGATTCACAGAACGAGCCGCAGACTTCAGCCGAAGGAGCAGACAACACGGATGCTTCTGCGGCTGCCAAACCTAAGACGGCAGCCCCATCCGCCCCGGCTGAAAAGGAACCTGAGAGACCTGTTCCCGTTGCTCAGACTGCACCTCAGAACATTTCCGTAATTGATAAGACGGAAGATGATCCTGTTGCAGATCTGATACAACAGAAGTTAATGGACGAATTCGAGCAGAGCCAGCAGAGTTCTCCTGCACAGGAAGCTGCGGCCGAGACTGATGCAGAACCACCGGCTGATACAACAGCCGAAGCTGTAACAGAAGAATCAACCGGGAATGCGGCCGGCACATCTGACAGCACAATCCTTGAAGCTGTACCGGATGAGGATTCCGGCTTAGCTATTGATGCCGCATCAGATAAGAATTCTGACTCATCCGTTGAAGCTGTATCAGATGAGAATTCTGATGCAACTGTTAATGTTGAAGCCGAACCAGAAGAGGCTTCCGGCCCAATTACTGATACTGCACCGGAAGTAGCTGCTGATACAACTGCTGCTACTGCGGCTGATTCGGTAACTGAGACTGAAGCCGCCCATTCCCAGGACATGGCATCTCCTGCACCGGAGATCTCCTCTCCCGAACCAGAGCCGGAGCCGGAGCCGGAACCTGAATTCGCCTATCTGAATGTTATGGAGCGAATTGTTGAGGACAAGATCATATACTTTATGCGGCAGTTCGATGTCTGTACTTGTGCCCGCTGCAAAGCAGATACCGTCGCTCTGACAATGAACGGATTGATGCCCAAGTATATCGTTACCACACCTGCTGCCGTTGACCCGCTTCTAAGCTACTACACGAACAGACTGATTTCTGATGTTACGGTAGAAGCTACGAAGGCATGCATGGTTGTAAAAGATAATCCCCGGCATTAACGGGTATATTATAATGGAGTTGCTGCAAAGCAGGACTATGGTTCAGCGTCCATCTTTGCGGCAACTCCATTTTATCGAGATAGATTCTGATAATCAGACCACAGCTTCTATCAATATCTTATCCCAGCTCCAGGCAATCTATAAGCTGAGTTTCTCCCCGTTCTTATATGCATTACCAGGCGCAAATAGTTTCAGTTCGATAATAAATTGTGTACCAAGGTAATCAATAATCAGATCTGTGCGTTCCTGATTCCTGGTACGCGCCTCTACATAGTAATTACCAACACCATTGATGATTGGCTTTAGATAAAGCATAAAATACCGCCGTCCATCCTCTTCATAGAACTTCTGTCCCCGATCACCATAGATCTCATCAAAATGTTCTACAAATTTCTCAAGGACACGTTTCATGTCAAGCTGTCCCTTCTGAACAAATTGATTTTTATCAAGGGAGGCTCTTTGATATAATTCACCGCCCTGAACTTCCGGAAGCGTAAGAAAATAATTATACAACCGGGTTTCAAATATCCTGTTCGCAATCCGTACCGATCCGTTCTCCGTTTTAACCAATCCAAACATCCTCGCATTTCTGACAGCGCTGTCATCAGCAGCATATGCGACTGGCTGTCCTTGAAATAATTGTCTCCAGATAACGGACTTCAACTCAGGGTATTGATTTATCTTATTTATCAGAGAATCGAATAATGGGTTATTCTCTTCCAACAACATTTTCACAGCTGCAAGATATCCTTCCTCAGTCCATGCGCCTGCCTTGTCTGGATATGCTGCCGTTCCCGCGATCCGTTCATCTATTAATTTACATATGCGCGACACCAAATATGGATAACCAGATGTATAATCATAAAGTAAACCGGCAATCTTTTCAATATCCATACCGGTATGATAAACATCCTCATACTGCCTAAGCATTCCTTCTATATCTTCTGCGAAAAAGCTCATCTCTACATCAAAATCAGCCGCAATGTTCCATGGACTATTCTCCATATGCTCCTCATCCGAACGTGTCTTTCTCTTAATATTACGCACATCATATACCCCCGCAAGAATCACTGATCTGAATGCCGGAATCTCATCTCTGCCAAGATATGCCGCCCGCAATTGTGCAAGAAAGTCAAGAAACACCTGATTATTTGCCGCCGTATCTATCTCATCTACAATTAGCACTACTGGTTGTCGGGAGCATTCACACCATTCGCTGAAACAGGAAAATATCTCTGCCATTCGAACACATCGGCTGCTATTGCCGGCAAGATTGGCAATAGCTTGTTCTACCCCCGCCGGAACCCCGGTCATACGCCTTATCTTTTTATTGACCTCCCTTGCCAAAGCATGCACAAACACACTTCCGTCCATATATTCGCCAGATTCTATATTCTGAAAATCTAAACTTACCACCTGATAATCTTCTTTTAGATATCCGGCAAGAGCACGCAGCAAAGTAGTCTTTCCATATTGCCGCGCTCTGCTGATAACGAAATACTCCCCGCAATCTATCATTGATTTGATCTCCCTAAGCCTACTCTCGAGATCAACAACGAAATGCCTGTCTGGATTGCAGGCACCGCTGACATTAAAAGTCTTACTCATCCGTCAACACCACCTCTCTTGCTCCCATTGTACACAGCATTTCCACAGCAGTCAACAATCCCCGGAAAAAACATCGCCTCAATCTAAGTATATCGTTACCACGCCTGCTGCTGTTGACCCTCTTCTAAGCTACTACACGAACAGGCTGATTTCTGATGTTACGGCAGAAGCCACGAAGGCTAATTCGTTCTTGAAAAAATGATTGCATCTTTCGTCAGTATATGCTATACTCCATTCTAAGAATTCTAAAAGGCATTCGCTTTTTATATTCTGACCGGCAGTTCGCCGAATATTTATCCAATATTTATTTTATAATGCCTGGTTTTTACTTCTTTAGATTTCGAAGATTTTCACCTGCAAAATGCTTTTCTGATACTGTATTTTATGTTATGATTGTACATAATATCAAGGTCTTCTTAATCTGATCCCGTAATTCCTTGCAGATGAAAGGAGACTTTTATGAATCTTACTAACAACACACCAATGGAAACTCAGACACAGGACGATTTTATTATGCTCCCCACCAATGATGTCTGCTTTGCCGGACTCATGGAGAATCCGAAAGTCCGGAAAGGATTCTGTGCCGCCGTTATGCGGGTCCGCCCGGAGGAGATTGCCGAGACGGAGCTTCTTCCCACACACCTGCATCGTGAATATGCTGATGATAAGCTTGGTATCCTGGATGTACGTGTGAAGCTGATAGACGGCGTTCAGATTAACTTGGAAATGCAGGTGCGTAATTACGAATTCTGGGATGAACGATCCTTATTCTATATCAGTAAGATTTTTTCTGATCAGTTGAAGTCTGGCAATTCCTATGGAATGTTACAGAAGTGTATTCATTAGCTTTACAATGACAAGATGGAATTACAGATCTTAGAACTTAAGAAGCTTCCTACGAAAATCCCGTCAGAGGCGGATATCGTTCAGTGGATGCGTTTCTTTAGCGGTAAGAACAGAAAGGAGTTTAAGCTTATGGCACAGACAAGCGAATATTTAGGAGAAGCTTATGAGGCGTTACAGAAGTTAAGTGCGGATGATTTGAAGCGTCTGGAATACGAGGCTCGTGAGAAGGCCTTGAAGGATTATAATACTAACATGAGCAGCGCTAGAAATAGTGGTATAAAAACCGGAATCCGCCTGGCCAGCAATGTATGGCGTCTGCATTCACAGCATCTTTCCAACGAAGCGATTGCCTCTGAATGCGATATTTCTCTGGAAGAGGTTCAGGAGATCGTGGCTTTATTCCATCAATAGGTATATCTTTTAAGAGTTCTTAGGCGCTGACCCAATCTACTTTTGAGTCGGGACAGCGTCTGATAGCTGGCAAATAACAGCGAATCTTTCGAATTGCTACATGCAGTCTTAACGGACTCTCTTTCCTCAACTAATACAGCTCATTTTTTATATTCTGATCGGCAGTTCGCCGAATATTTATCCAATATTTATTTTATAATGCCTGGTTTTTACTTCTTTAGATTTCGAAGATTTTCACCTGCAAAATGCTTTTCTGATACTGTATTTTATGTTATGATTGTACATAATATCAAGGTCTTCTTAATCTGATCCAGTAATTCCTTGCAGATGAAAGGAGACTTTTATGAATCTTACTAACAACACACCGATGGAAACTCAGACACAGGACGATTTTATTATGCTCCCCACCAATGACGTCTGCTTTGCCGGGCTCATGGAGAATCCCAAAGTACGAAAAGGATTCTGCGCCGCTGTTATGCGGGTCCGCCCGGAGGAGATTGCCGAGACGGAGCTTCTTCCCACACACCTGCACCGTGAATATGCTGATGATAAGCTCGGTATCCTGGATGTGCGTGTGAAGCTGAGAAGCTTCCTAAGGAAGTCCAGACAGAGGAAGATATCGTTCATTGGATGCGTTTCTTTAGCGGTAAGAACAGAGAGGAGTTTTTGCATATGGCACAGACTAGCGAATACTTAGGTGAAGCTTATGAGGCGTTGCAGAAGTTAAGTGCAGATGACCTGAAGCGTCTGGAATACGAGGCTCGTGAGAAGGCCTTGAAGGATTATAATACTAACATGAGCAGTGCTAGAAATAGCGGAATCCGCCTGGCCAGCAATGTATGCCGTCTGCATTCACAGCATCTTTCCAACGAAGCGATTGCCTCTGAATGCGATATTTCTCTGGAAGAGGTTCAGGAGATCGTGGCTTTATTCCATCAATAGGTATGTCTTTTAAGAGTTCTTAGGCGCTGACATACGGCGCAGAAAAGCGCCGCCCCAATCCATTCCCTCTTCATGGATTGGGGCGGCGCTTTTATTCATCTTCTATCTTCCATTCTTAAGCCGGAACCTTCCGGTCTCTTCTCTCAGCAAACGAACCTGATCGAACAATTCTTCGCTGACCGCCGCGGACTCCTGGCTGCTCGCCGAGTTCGTCTGTACAACATCGGCGATCTGGCTGATTCCGTCCGTTACCTGCTTAATAGATTCCGCTTCACCGTTAATTGCCTCGGTAATAGAACTGATCGCACTGTTAGACTCCGTCACAAGCTCCAGAGTCTTAGCCAGAGTTACGGATACCTCGTCAACGATATGTCTTCCCCTCTCCGTAACATTCACAGAATCCTCGATCAATTCCTTCGTCTCCTTGGCCGCCTCATCAGACTGTGCCGCAAGGCTTCTGACTTCATCTGCAACAACAGCGAATCCCTTACCCGCCGATCCTGCACGCGCCGCCTCTACCGCCGCATTCAGCGCCAGGATATTCGTCTGGAACGCGATATTCTCGATCGTACCGATAATCTCACCGATCTTCTGGGACGCCTGCGTGATATCCTTCATAGCAGCAACCATCTCTTCCATCTGCTGGCCGCTGACTGTAACCTGCTCGCCTGTCAGGCGGGCGTTCTCACGTGCGTTGTTCGCCATCTCAACATTCTTGGACGCATTCTTAGAGAGCTCATCCAACGTTGCATAGAGCTGCTCCACGGCGCTCGCCTGCTCGGTCGCACCCTGTGCCAACGACTGAGATCCGCTTGACAGCTGCTCTGCATTGCCGGAGATCTGATGCTCGGCTCTTCCGATACTTCCAATCGCTGACGACATAGTTGCAGTGAAACTGTCGATTGATTCCTCAATGGAACGGAAATCACCGATGAACTCAGTTGAAGTGCTGACGTTAAAATCACCTCTCGCCAGCTGTCTCATGATCCGGTTGATATCCTCCACATACCCCTGGATTACTGACAGAGAATTTCTTATAACGCTTGCCAGTTCACCCAACTCATTATTCGCTTCATAATCAAGATCTAATTCCAGCTTACCTTCCTGCAGCGGACGTACCTGACCGCTGATATATACCATCGGCTTCACGATCTGTTTTAATACATAATGAACCAGGCTCATCAGGAATATAAGCGCCAGAAAGAAACAGATCCCGGATACGATCTGTACGATGTGGAGAGTTCTCTCCATACTCTCCGCACTCTTATCCTTCAGCATCGTTCCCTCTTCCACAACCTCATCCAGATATCCGACCAGCGTCGCCAGATTCCCCTGGATCGTATCCTGATAATACTCCTGCGCGCGTTCAGGATCTGTCTTCAGCAGATCCAGCACATAGCTGGCAGACTCATGAAGTTCCTTATGCAGCGGCTCCAACTGTTCTCTCAGCCCAAGTACCTTTTCATCATCTGTACCCGCCTCGCCGTAGAGCCACTGTCCCAGGGCACAGGTAGTAGGATCTATACTTCCGGTAAATTCCTTTTCCGCGTACAATGCATTACTTAATCCGGCAGACCATTTGTAATGTGCCACCTCTGCTTTCTCGATCGTGTCCAGCAATGTAGTCGCTGCAATGCTGTCCCTCTGCGTATCTTTGATCACAAAAATATTCGCAGTTACTGCAAAACTATAGATGAGCACGGCAGCAACCGTAGTCGCCACCCGAATCCCCACCATCTTATTGATACTCTTTCGCATGGATAACTCCCTCTTTTCTTCACTGTCAAATATATTTTATGCGGCTGCGGAAAAATTCTTGCCATCCTGCTGCTGCATAGCTTCCGCCGTATCCGGCTTAGATGCCGTCGTAGTCCTCGTCGTTCCGCCCGATACATAGACTCTGCCGCACTCCGGGCAGATCGACGTATGCATCGTAACCGACTGGCTTACTACACGGCGGTCTTCACGCTTTGCAGCCGCGCGCTCACGCACCACATGCTCCATCTCATGGCCTTTGACCGCTGAAGCTGCCTGATCCGGCGATATATGTGTAGGTGTTTTAAAAGAAACTCCCGCATCATCCGAACCATCCTGATATTTTCTCTCCTTGCAGGTCTGACACTCGGCGTCCTCTGCCGCCTTCTGCGCTGCGTCTACGCCTGCTCCCTCTTCCTTGGAAGAATCCGCATACTGGATCCGCATACGCACCGCCAGTTCCGCAGGATCCATTCCCTTACGCAGGAATGGGATCGTATTCGCGATTCCGTTCGTCCCGTTCACATTCACAGCCCCTATCGGACTCACAGGCTCTACCGGCGTCCCCGGACTTGCGCCCCGAACCGCACCGCCGGCTCCGATCCATTGGCCTGCCGTCACTCCCGACACAACGCCGGCTCTCTGGCCTGCCGTCACTCCCGCCGCCGCTCCGGCTCCCTGACCGGCAGACACGCCCGGTACAGGAACCGTACTTGCACCGTTAACCTCCCGGCCAGCCGCTACACCCGATATCGGCGTTACCGCTCCGACACCTCTGACACCCTGCACCGGCTGCCCATATGCGCTCCGGGATACCGCATCTACACTCCGTGCACCCTGCAAGGCAGCGCTTGGACGAACATACCCGGCATATCGTCCCGCATACGGATTAACTGCCGAAATACCTCCTACCATAACATTCACCTTCCCATCACACTAACAAGAATCTATAACAAGAATCTATTCAGTAACAGAGCCGCTTGCCTGAACTGTTACTCTATTCGCTCTCGGACATGCCGACAACATTCTCCCAGATGTTGTTCACTTCCTCAACACAGTCCATATATATCTGTGCCAGTTCATTCGTCTTAAGTCCGAGTTCTTCAGCTATCTCCTTGATCTCAACCCACTCGGCCTTCTCATAGCAGAGGATCAGTTCGAACAGGCGTCCCGCCTTACCCTCTCCGGTAACAAGCGCCGTCTTCACTTCCTCCACGATCGGGATATCTTCAAGGATCTCTGCCATTGAGGCGTCGATCATATACTCGAGAGTAGAGAACATACCCATAAGATATGCGTCGGACGTATTGATGGTGAAGTTCTTAAGCTTCTTCACCAGCGCAGACGCGAAGTTTGCACGCATGAAAGACGTCTTCAGCAGTTCCTCTGATGAATTCTCCTTATCCTCAAAGCTCAGCAGATAGATCCACTGCTTCAACTGGCTGATTCCCACGCGCACCAGCGCCTGACGTACTGAAGTCGTCTCATGATGCACCGCGAAATACGCTGAATTCGCCATACGGAGCAGCGCATACGTCAGCGCCGCATCCCTTGTGATCGTCTCCTCTAAGACCTCCACATCCGGCTCATCCTTCGTGATCTCTATAATGAGCTGATACAGATTGCCCTGCATGAAATCCAGCTTATTGGTCTTCGTTATCGTAGCTCCCGAGATATAACTTCCCTCCACGAAATCCGCATTCAGCTCCACCGCACAGTCATACGCTTCCTTGCTGTTCACGCCTGTTGCAATGAACTTCTTCTGGAATCCGTGAGCCATATCCACAACATTGGCAATAGAACGCTTCTGCGTCTCATCCATATTACCCGTTACATCCAGCTTTATGTAATCTACATATTCCAGCATACTGAAATACTTCGGTGTAAACTGGAAATCATTGATCGCAAAATGATACCCGTCCTCACGGTACTTACTGATCAGGATCGCCGCAAGCGAATGGATCACGATATTGTCTCCGATCTGTATTACAACCTTATCCTTATCAAATATCTTCGGCGTATTCCTGAAAAGAAGCGTCGGCGTAAATGTCATGAACGTCTTCTTATCCTTGAAAATACGGTCAGAATTCTCAGACAGGAACGACACCATCGTATTCGCCGCAACGCTGTCCGAACTTGGATTATACAGACTATCCCTGTCCTCCTGGATCACAAGCTCATACCCGATGACCGCATCAGTCGCCTGATCCTTAATAGCCTGTCTTACAACACAACTATCCATTATTACTCTCCTCCCCGGTCTAAGAGTTCATCCATAACCTCTACCAGACGCCCAATCTCAGGCTTCGATAGCTGTTCGTTCGCTCCCAGCTGCTTTCCTTTAATCCGCATCTCTTCGTTGATCAGTGAGGAAAAGATAATAATCGGCATCCTCTTCATCTTCTCGTCATCCTTCACCAGCTTGGTCAGACGGTGTCCGTCCATCTCCGGCATCTCAATATCCGTAATCAACAGCGCCGCCCGCTTATAGAAATCAGGCTCGTTGCGGATACTGCTGAGATAATCCCATGCTTCCTTGCCGTTATTAAAATTCATAAGATTACTATAGCCCGCACGGAACAGAGAATCCTTGATCATCTTAGTCAGAAGGATCGAATCCTCCGCAAGGATGATCCTGTTATCCCTTGGAATCCTGTCTCCTAACCTGTCGATCTCATCCACCTGGATGCTTGTCTCCGGTGCGATCTCTGCCACGATCTTCTCAAAATCCAGAATCGTAACCAGTTGTCCGCCGCACTGGGCGATACCTGTCGCAACTCCGTCTTCTCCGTTCGTGAGCGTCTTATCCGGCTTCTGGATATCCTCCCAGGAGATCCTGCTGATTCCAACCACCGTATGCACACGGAATGCTATATGCATCTTATTGAAATTCGTGACAATGAACAGATCCCTCTCATTCTTATCTCCGCTGTCACCTGTCAGATACTTCGGCAGATTGATCACTGTAAGCAGGATATCCCTTGGCTTAAAAATCCCTTCAACAGCTTCATGAGAATGCGGCACCGGCTTCACTTTATCCGCCATCATGATCTCGCGTACCTTCGCCACATTGATTCCGTACAATTCACCAAATATCGTAAACTGCATAATCTCAATTTCATTTGTTCCTGATTCCAATAAAATCTCTGTATCAGCCATACACACTCACTCCTTTATATTCTATGTATATTTATCGACGCAATATTCTCTCAGAATAAGGGGTTAAAGCATACGTTCCGGCTTCCCGGCCGACCTGATATACACCTGTCCCGTCGCCACATCAAGCAGCATGGTCCTCGCGTAATTAGCGCCGGTATCTTCACTGGTGACGCGTAACCCTTCCGCCATCAGGATTCTCTTCACGTTCTGAGCATTCCGTTCACCGATATTACCCAGGCCGCCGCCGCCCTTCATCTCGAACATCTTGGCGCCCCCGGCAATCTTCACTACAAGCCGTCTCTTCGTAGCTCCGAACGCAGTGAGCTTACGAAGCGTCTCCTTAACTCCCGAATCCGCAAACTTAAAGACGTTGCTGTCACTTGCTTTCCCTTTTTCTGGCAGCATGATATGAAGAAGCGCTCCAAGCTTGATCATCGGATCGTAGAATGAGACCCCGATGCATGATCCCAGCGCGTATGTGATCAGTATACCCTCCTGCCTTGTTATCTTCATATCTGCAATTCCGACCGATATCTTTTTTTCCATTGACTTACTCAACTCCTAGCTTTTTCATAAGAACATTCAAAGACTCTACGTCCGGCAGAAGCAGCATTGTGCTGTCCAATGCTTTCCCGTCTATTTTAAAATCTCCTGTTATCATCATAATCTTGTCTGAATGCTGTCCCATCATCGCGATCGGCACGCTCATGATCCCGCCAAGCATATTAATGGCCAGCTGCGGAACAGACAGCTCCACATTCACTCCCGTCAGGGAAGACATTGCTGTAATATATGAGGATATCACAATATTCCCGATCTCTATCAGAACAGATGAATCAATCTCCTCCATCGCCAGAAGATCTGACTCCGTCTTGCCAAGCATCCTGAACAGGATCTCATCCGACACTTCTTTCGTCAGGACAAACAGCATGATTCCGCTCACTTCTCCAGCCATCTCTACAAATATAGCCGCAACCAGTTCTTCCGGATCCCCAAGAATTGCAAGCGCCTCATTATAATCAAGAATCTTTACAGACGGAACAGCCATCTGTACCTGGCTGCTCAGCATACTTGACAGTGCGGTTGCCGCGTTGCCGCCGCCGATCGTACCGATCTCCTTCAGGATATCCAACCCCAGCTCGTTCATCTCTTCATACGTTTTTATTGCCATAAGCCACCTCTCTATGCTCTCAGCGTATTGATCGTATTCACAACCTCATCCGATGTCTGTACCATCTTAAGCGCATATGAATATGCCCTCTGTGCCTCGATCATACGTGTAAAATCATCTGCTACATCCACTCCCGACATCTCCAGCGCATGGTCAATGAGCTTCGCGTCCCGCATAAGGAACGGCTCCCCGTTCTTAAGAACCGGCACAAACTCGTTGTTCCCTGTACTCTGCATTCCGTCAAGGATATTAAAACCATAGACACCGATCTGGCCGCTTAGTTCCCCAGCATTACCGTCCAGCACCCGGATCGGATTACGGTTCTCATCTAACACAAAATTCCCGTTATCGTTCACCAGATAAAATTCATTGCCGCGTCTTGACATACTGAAATGCCCGTTTCTTGTATATGTAATCTCATTCGTAATCGGACTTCTCAGCATAAAGAATCCTTTGCCATTGATCGCGTAATCAAACTTCTCCTCTGTAGTTATGAGCCCCTTCGGACTGAAGTCCGTATTCGTCTTCTCAACATTAATACCGGCTCCTGCCTTGTATCTGGTGTCCTCTCCGGTATAGTTATTCAGATTATAATACATCAGGTCTGTGAACACCGTCGTCTTCGCCTTATAACCATAATTATTCGCATTCGCAAGATTATGGCCGACGACGTTCAGCTTCTCCTGCTCCTCCATCGCCCCTCTTGCAGCGGTATAAAATGATGTGTACATAAGCCTTCTCTCCCCTCACTAAGTAGCTGAACCAATTGTAACCATCTTCGACGTGAGCTGATCGTACATCTTCAGAAGCTGCGCCGAACTCTGCAGCACTCTCTGACCGCTCATCATATTAGTCATCTCTTCTGCCATAGATACGTTAGAATCCTCCAACGCCTTCTGCATGGTCTTCGTCGCAAGCGGCGCCGCCTGAGGCTGCGCATTCGCAGCAAATACGCCTCCCGTCACCTTAGTAAGCTGCTGATCATAATCCGTGAAATCCACTATCCTGAGCCTTCCGAAATACTGCCCGGTCTCTGTCCCGGTGATATTTCCCGTCTCGTCGATCGTGATCTCATCCGTCGTCAGCCGGATCGGCCCATTGGTTCCCTGCACTCTTCCGAATCCCGGCAGAACCAGATATCCCGCGTCATCCAGGTTAAAAGAACCATTCCTTGTATACACCATGCCGTTATCCGTCTGAATCTCGAAGAAGCCAGAGCCGATAAGGCCAACGTCCATAGACGCTCCGGTCTCCCGGACACCTCCTTCGGTATAATCCGTTATCCGCTCATCGCCGATATTCATCCGTGATACCGCCCCGACTGCTGTCTTGCCGTACTTGTCATACCGATAGATCATCTCGTCCCGGAACGTGCTCTGCATTAATCTGTCCATCTTAAAGCCCGGAGTAGAAACATTCGACATATTATTACTTATAATATTCAAATTCCGGTTTTGTGTGATCATATTAGACGTCAGATCGTAGAATCCTTGAAACATTCTTCTTACTCTCCCTTTCTTCGTTGAATCTCTCCATGTGTTTGCGTAGTTTCTTAATAGCATTCGTATGAATCTGGGATACACGCGGTTCACTTACCTCAAGTACGTCCGCAATCTGTCTCATATTCAACTCCTCTATATAATACAGCGAGATCACAAGCTGTTCATTCTCCTTAAGCGTTCCGACCCCTTCTGCCAGAACCTCCGTAAGCTCCTTCTTAAGGAACTTGCTCTCCGGCTGTTCATTCTTCTCCCCCTGGGGCAGCGACACCCCGACTTCATTCCCCTGCGCCTCCGCCAGGACCATATCCAGCGACAAGATATTGAACAGCGCAGCCTTGCGCATCGTCTCCTGATACTTCTCAGGCGTAATATTCAGATACTCCGTTACCTCCTGCACCGAAGGATAGTACCCTAATTTATTATATAACGTTGTCATCGCTTCTTCAATATCTCTCGTGCTCTTTCTTGTACTTCTTGGCACCCAATCCTGCTTCCTTGCCAGATCAATGATCATTCCCTTGATTCTCTTGGAAATAAATGTCTCAAATTTGACGTTTTTCTCTATATCAAACTTATCAATAGAAGACATGATCGCAATCACGCCCTCGCTGATAATATCGTCCACCTGGGTGAAGCTCATGTAAATATCCCTCATCTGAAGCGCGATACTCTTCACAAGATAGATATAACGCATGACGATCTCCTGTTTTACCTCCAGGCTTCCCGTCTCTTTATACAGTTTTAAAAGCTCTTCGTTCGTCTTCTCTTTATACTGTTCCTGTGCATTCATATCGGACGCTCCAATAAATTATTAGTCTACACCGCAATATTTCCTACCGCCTGTATCTGGATGTTATTGCTGATCTCGTTAAACGACAGCACAAATACATCCGGGAAGAACTGTTCCACCAGCCTGTAGAAATGTACTCTTACCACCTGACTGGTCAGGATGATCGGCACCTGTCCGAGCTCCTGGAACTTCCTTACTTCCTCCGTCATCTGTGTGATCACGCCCTGCATCACCTCTGGGCTGAGCGCAAGGTATACCCCATGATCGCCGTTGGTCAGACTTGTAATGATCGTCTTCTCCAACTCCGCATCCAGCGTCACCACTCTCATGCTGTTGCCCTCGCAGAACTTTCTCGTGATGGTACGCTTCAGTGCAACACGGATATTCTCTGTGATCGAATCCAGATCCCGGACTGTCATGGACGAATCCACGATCGTCTCCATGATAGTCTCCATATCCTTGATCGGAATCCCTTCCTTCAGAAGATTGGTCAGGATCTTCTGGAAATTACCGTAAGAGATCAGCTGCGGAATCAGCTCTTCCACAAGCTCCGGCGCCTGCCGCTTCATATTCTCTACCAGGCGTACTACCTCCGGACGGTTCAGGAGTTCATGCGCATGCTTCTTCACCGTCTCGGACAGATGCGTCAGCATAACAGAGAGCGGGTCGATAACCGTATATCCGTATATCTCCGCCATCTCCTTCTTATCCACCGTGATCCATTTACTAGGAATACCATATGCAGGCTCGATGGTATCTATACCATCAATCTCCTTCTCAAGATTCGGCGGCTCCAGCGCAAGATAGTAATCTACCAGTATCTCGCCCTTGGCAACCTCCTCGCCCTTGATCTTGATCACATACTGATTCGTATTCAGGCTGGAGCTGTCACGAAGCCGTATAGACGGAATGACAAGCCCCATCTCTTGTGCATACTGCCGGCGGAAGATCACGATACGGTCGATCATCCTGCCGCCGCTGGCCTCATCCACAAGCGGGATCAGGCTGTAGCCGAATTCCATCTCGATCGGCTCTACAGATAACAGGTCATATACACTGTTGATATCCTTGAAATTCTCCTCGTCCTCCATCTGCATCTGTTCGATATCCGTCGGACTCATACCGCCGCCCGGCGCCATAGCCGGCTCCGGAACCCTGGAGAACTCCTCCATGCGCCGCAGCAGATACCATCCGCCCAGCATCATGGTCAATGCGATCACTGCAAGCTGGAACTTCGGCATCCCCGGGATCGCTATCAGGATTGCCAGCACGCCGCCCGCGATCATGATCGCCTTGGGCTGTGCACCGAACTGTCTTGTTACATCTATATTCAGGCTGTCCTCCGCAACCGCACGGGTTACGATCATACCTGTCGCCGTAGAGATCAGAAGCGCGGGGATCTGAGACACCAGCCCGTCGCCGATCGTCGCGATCGAATACACCTGGAGCACTTCGGTGAACCCCATCGTGCCCTGCACCATACCGATCACACAGCCGCCGAGGAAATTGACCGCCGTGATGATCAGCGACATGGTCGCGTCACCCTTAACGATCTTGGTAGCACCGTCCATAGAACCGTAGAAATCCGCTTCCTTCTGGATCTTATAACGTCTTTCCTTCGCCTCATCCTCCGTGATCAGACCGCTTCCTAAGTCCGCGTCGATCGCCATCTGTTTACCAGGCATAGCATCCAAGGTGAATCTTGCCGCTACCTCAGCGACACGTTCCGCACCCTTGGTGATAACGAGGAACTGTACCAATACGATGATCAGGAATATAATAACACCGACAACAACATTGCCCTGGAGAACGAAGTCGCCCATGGACTGGATCACCTGGCCCGCCGTACCCGAATTACTAAGGATACTTCTTGTTGACGAGATATTGATCCCTATACGGTATAAGGTTGTAATAAGAAGCAGGGACGGGAAGATCGAGAACTCCAGCGCCTCTTTGATATTCATACTGACCAGCAGAATGATCAGCGAAACAGCTATATTTAAAATAATCATTACGTCCAGGAAAAAAGGACTTAACGGTATGATCAACAGCAGTACGATCATTACTACGATCAATGATACCACATTATTCAATATATTCTTCATCTTCTACTCCAACTTTTTATTCAGACGGAATACCTCAACAAGGATCTCCGCTACCACTCCATAATACTCTGCAGGTATCTGTCCGCCAAGAGGTGTCGAGGCATATAAGCCCCGCGCAAGAGGCTTGTTCTCGATCACCGTCACCTTGTTCTGCTCTCCGATCTCCACGATCTTAAGAGCGATCAGATCCTGTCCCTTCGCAATCACGACAGGGGCATTATCATGGTCTATGTTATATCTCAAGGCAACCGCATAGTGCGTAGGGTTACGGATGATAACATCCGCATCCGGCACCGCCTGCATCATCCTGCTTCTCGCCATACTCTGCTGCAGGCTTCGGATCTTGCCCTTGACCTTGGGATCTCCTTCCATCTGCTTGAACTCTTCTTTGACTTCCTCTTTCGACATCTTGATCCCCTTCTCGTAGGACCAGCGCTGATAGAAGTAGTCGAAGCCGGCGATCGCCGCGAACACCATCCCGATCTTAAGGACCATGCTCATGACCTCTTTAAGGACATAGGCAAATGAATTCGCCGGATCCACATCCATCATCTGTGCGATCATCACCAGCTCATCCTTCAGGATCCCGTATAATACCACCGCCAGAATGATGATCTTGATAAATGCCTTAAGCAGCTCCACGACCTGCTTGGCAGAGAACATATTCTTGATCCCGTTAAGCGGGTTCAGCTTGCTGAGCTTGAATTTCAGCGGCTCCTTTGTGAACAGGAATCTGGTCTGTACCCCGGTTGCAAGCACACCGATGGCAAGGCTGATCACCCCCAGAGGGAAGATGCATTTTGCCAGCGTATTCACAGACTTCATCCCAATCAACTGAAGATTGGAAAGAGACAGCTCCTCCATCTCCGAGATCGACGACACCTGAAATATCAATGCATCCCTCAGCGCCCTGTAGATTGACGGAAATAACATCTGTAGACAATAGAAACACCCGATAAGCGAAGCGACCACAATCACGTCTTTACTAGAGGCAACGTGACCTTTCTTACGTTGGTCTCTTCGCTTCTTAGGTGTGGCTTTTTCGGTTTTTTCATCTGACGCCAAAGGTTTTCACTTCCTTTATGAATCTGTCATTTATAAGAATGTCAGTATCCCCTGGACCGACTTCATCATAGTCGTCATGATCTTCTCTATGAACTCGCCCGTAGGGGCGAAGAGAAGAACCAGCAGTCCTGTACCGACGATTAATTTCATCTGGATATTAATTACAAATATACTAATCTGCGGCACGACCTTATTCAGAATCCCGACGCCCATCTCTATCAGGAATTCCGCCGCCATCATAGGCATTGCAAGCCTTATGCCCATCCCGACACACTGAACGAAGATATCAATGATCTTAAGAGCCAGTCCTTCCGTGAACACGATTCCCCCGTAGGGAACAATCTCCGCAGACGTAAGAAGGATCCTTATCAGCGCGAGATGTCCGTCCACCGCGAAGAAGAGCAGGATCAGCCAGGTCTGGTACAGACTTCCTGTTACAGGCATCTGTGCGTTACTCTGGGGATCATACACGGTAGCCATGGACAACCCCATCTGATAATCTATAATATATCCTGCAAAACTTACAATAAAAAAAAACAAGTGCATGACGTATCCGATTACATATCCCGCTGCGAATTCCTTCAGCAGAAGAAACATGAACTCCACCGTACTGGCGATCTCGAACGCCTCTTCCATCGAAGACGCATACACCGCAAGCGCCAGGATAAAGATGAAACCAGCCTTAACCCGCGCCGGTATATTTCTTCTTCCCAGTATCGGATTCATCAGGATAAACCCTGACATCCTCATAAGGATCAGGGAAAACAGAGTTAACTGCGCGATACTATCAATCGACATGTCATCACTCCCCACATCATCCCTGTATCAACTGGAATATCTTCACGGTAAAGCTCTGCAGAGATTCCAGCATACTATTGCCGGTGAATACGAGGATCACGCCGATCACCAGCAGTTTCGGCACAAACGTGATCGTCTGTTCATGGATCTGCGTAGCGGCCTGTATGATCGAGATCAAGATACCAACCAGCATACTGATCACGAGAAGCGGGCCTGCCAGCTGGACTACCATGATAAATACTTCATACATCAGATCTCCAACTTCTCCATTCGTCATCTAATACGCCTCCTTACCCGATCCGGAAACTGTTCACAATCGTTGAGAACAACAACTGCCACCCATCCACAGTTACGAACAGAAGCAGCTTGAACGGCATAGAGATCATCGCCGGCGGCAGCATCATCATACCCATGGACATCAATGTACTCGAAACAACAATATCTATCAGCAAAAACGGAATATACAGCAGGAATCCCGCGGTAAATCCTTTCTTAAGTTCGCTTGTTATAAAAGAAGGAATGATCACCGTCATCGGAAGCTCCGTGACCTCCTCCACTTCCTCGTTCCCTGACATCTCCACATACATATTCAGAGAACTCTTCTCCGTATTCGTCAGCATGAATTCCTTGAGCGGTATCTGCGCCCGTGCGATCGCTTCCTCCTGAGAGATCTCCTGGTTCTTATACGGCGTATACGCCTGTGTATTGATCTCCTTGATCACAGGATCCATGATAAATAAAGTCAGGAAGATCGCAATCCCTACGATTACCATATTCGGCGGGGTCTGCTGAACTCCCATCGCATTTCTCAGAAATGAAAGAATGATTACTGTCCTTGCAAAAGAGGTTACCATGATCAAAAGAGAGGGCAGAAGTGATATGACCGTCAGCATCAGTAAGATATCCAGCGTAGGAACCTGATTGCCATTCACATTAATTAATGGTGAGTCGTACACTACTTTTTCCCTCCTCTTTTTCCTATGTCACCCAGCTTCTCCATCATCGACTTAAAGTCCGGTATCATGGACGCACCTTCCTGCGCGTCCGGTTCCAGCGGAAATAATTCATCATCCTGGATCTCAGACAGAACATTGACCTGGCCGGATGTAACGCCTACCAACAGATACTTGCCGCCGACCTGCACGATCGCCATGTGTCTGTCCTGACCCAGCGTGATCTGGTCTATCAGCCGCATATACCGGGAACTGCCGGCCCGGCTCATCCCCTTACCTATGTACTTGCTGGCCAGATAACTCAGATATATAATCACTGCAACTGCAACAAAGGTAGCAATCACTCTCCACATACAATACCTTCCTTACTATTAATGCTGCTCTAATGCGATCAGGTTCACTTTCATGATCTCAGTGATCCTGATTCCGAAGTTGTCTTCCACAACTACAACATCACCCTTGGCAATGCACTGTCCATTAACAAAGAGATCAACCTGCTCTCCTGCAAGTTTGTCCAGAACTACCAGCGATCCCTTCGTAAAATCAAGGATATCCTTCACCAGTTTCTTCGTTCTTCCGATTTCAACCGATATTTCAAGAGGAACGCCCATGATCAGTTCCATGTTCTCCTCCTGTTCGCCCTCCAGGACAATTCCGTTGTCTGCCTTCAGACTCGTCTGCGCCGGCGCCTGCACATGTATCATCTTCGGTTCAGGCGCAGCCTTCTTCTGCTCCTGACTCTGCATCTGCATCTGCTGCATCTGCTGCATCTGCTGCATCATCTGCTGCATCATCTGCATCTGCATCATAGCCACATCCGAACTCACCGCCTGCTGCGGCACCATCGGCATCGCTGCCTGCTGCGGTACTGCCGGAGCTGCCGGAGCTGCTCCTGCCGGGGCCGCTGCCGGAGCCGGACTTGGCGCCGGAACCGGTACTGGAGCCGGACTTGGCGTTGACGCCGGGGCCGGACTTGGCGCCGGAGTGTCGTCCATTCCGGCTAACATACGCTCGATCTCTTCCTGGGACATGGTCCCCCCTGAAGATGCCGCCGGAGCCGGTTCTGGCGCCGGGGCCGGACTTGGCGCCGGAGTGTCGTCCATTCCGGCTAACATACGCTCGATCTCTTCCTGGGACATCGTTCCCCCTGAAGATGCCGCCGGAGCCGGTTCTGGCGCCGGGGCGCTTGCTTCCTGTGCCTTCGCTCCTCCCGGAACATACGGAATGATAGCCTCCGGCGGAAGGAATCCTTCTACCAGTCCCTTTGCCAACGCGATCGGCATAACATTGAAGAACTCACTCTCAAGCTTATCTGCGATCTTCAGTGTAAATCCAACCACTACCTTCGGCTCGTCATCTACAAAATATTTATTAATAAATTCCTGCTCATTTTCCACCTCGAAAGAAATCGGCGTGGAAATATTGACCATTCTTCCCAGGAATTCGGACAGCGCTGTCGCAGACGCGCCCATCATCTGGTTCATGACCTCGCAGACCGCACTGATGTTAATCTCGTTCAGCTCGAAATCTTCATCAGGAATCTCCATGCCCATGACCATCTCCACGATCACCTTGATATCATGCCTCTTAAGGAGCATGACATTCTCGCCTTCTAATCCTGCAACGTAGGTAATCTCGACGCAGACTGCCGGTTCCACCCTGTCCATCTCAAATTCTTCTTTATTCACGACATTGACGATCGGAGTTGTAATATCTACCCTTGCATTCAACATCGTGGAAACTGCTGTCGCAGACGCGCCAAGGCTGATATTGAGTATCTCGCCTATAGCATCTATTTCCAGTTTACTAAAGCAATCTGAATTCATATTAACCCTTCTCTCCTTCCGGGAACATCACCCCTGTTTCTATTTGCCGATATCAATCGCCCTTTGCGCCATTAACTTCATCGCATTGAACGCCGTGATATTCGCCTCATAAGATCTCGTCGCAGACATACCGTCTACCGTCTCTTTGACAAGATCCACGTTCGGCATCATAACATAACCTTCTTCATTCGCATCCGGGTGATCTGGATTATAGACAGGCTGCAGATCTCTCTGATCCTCTACAATCTCCGTTACCCTCACACCGCCCTTAGACGCCGTGCGGTTCAGAAGGCTGTTGAATCTGCTTCGGAAAGAAGTCGTAGTTGAAGGTACCTCCTGCAATACAACCATCTTCCGGCGGTACGGGCCTTCGCCGCTTGCCGTTCTGGTCGTGTTGCTGTTTGCTATGTTCTCAGATGCTATGTCAAGACGCTGACGCTCAGCCGTCATGCCTGATGCACTGATATCAAATGAACTCAAAAAAGACATAAATTACCTCCTTAATTAACCGAGGATCTTCTTAACAGTTGAAAGAACACGCTCCGGCTTAAATGGCTTAACGATAAAGTCTTTCGCGCCTGATTTGATGGAATCCATAACCATCGTCTCCTGACCCATAGCAGAGCACATTACGATCGTCGCTCCCGGATCCATCGCTTTGATCTCTTTTAATGTCTCAAGTCCATCCTTGTTCGGCATTGTGATATCCATGAAGACAAGATCCGGCTTCTCTGCCGTATAAGCTTCCACTGCCTTCACACCGTCTTCCGCCTCAATAAGATCCGTATACCCTGCCTGTGTCAGCGTATTCTTTAACATCATTCTCATAAACGCCGCATCGTCAACTAATAAAATCTTTGCCATCTTTCTCTACCTCACTTTGTTATTGTTTATTATCATTATAATTTATATACTCAGATAATTCCATGGATTTATCTGGTAGTTATACTGCCTCCGCCTCTGTCTCTGCTTCTGCATTTATAATCTCATCGTCCCCGTCATCCTTATACTCAAGAATACGGTCTTCAATCTTGACTGCAACATTCTTGTTATGTACGCCAAGCTGACCATTGAACCACGGCTGGCCCGCAATATACAGAGAAACAAGAGAATCCTGCGGTTTGTTCAGATCGATAACGTCGCCCACATGCAGGTTGTATACATCGTCCAGATTGAGCCTTGCCACACCAAGCTGTGCGGTAACATCCATCTTGGACTCTCTGATGTTCTCCAGAATATCTTCGCGTGTATTGCGGATACCGACTCTGTCGCTCTTCTTCGCGAGATGCTTCGTCTTGTCGATGATCTCGAATACATTGCTCAAGAGTGTTCCCGGTATACAGATATTCATTGCTCCCTCAATATCCCCCATCTTGATATGGAGCATGATGATCACGACCGTCTCATCCACACTGATTCCCTGGAACATGCTCGGATTCTCCTCGATACTGTCATACTGTGCTTTCAGACTGATATAGCCGGACCACACATCATTCATGATCGAGATCGGATACTTGATGATCTTCGCATACAGCGCAAGTTCAATATCCGTATAATTATATGCCATGTCAATGGTCATATCTGTACCCGAACCGCCAAGCATACGGTCGATCATGGATCCCATCACCAGAGGACTGATATGAATCAGCACAGGCGGATTCGTAGAACGGTCGGGCAGCTCTACGTCTACGATCGTAAGTACGTCCGACTCATTCAGCGCATTGCCGAATTCATAATACCTCTGTTCCTCAACGCCTATGACTTCTACTTCACTTGCCACACGGAACAGCCCGTTGATCTGTGAGACCAGAATCCTGGAATAGTTGTCATAGATACTGTTGAGCATCTTTAATTTATCTTTTGTATACTTCTTAGGACTGAAGAAATCGTATTTCTTATATTCCTTCTCGGGCTTTTTCGGTTCTTCTGTCTCAGGCGCACCCCCTGAATCAGCATTTTGCATTGAATTCAGCAGCGCGTCTATCTGACTTTGCGATAATACATCTGCCATCCTAAACTCCCACTTTCCTTTATAATTATCTGTTCATTTCCTGATAATACTCTTCCAGACTATGTTCAACAGCATCGGATTTCGTGATCAGCAGCTCAACACGGCGGTTCTTCGCACGGTTCTCCGGTGTATCGAACGGAGCGATCGGTCGGAACTGTCCATAACCGACTGCCACGATCTTATCTCCGGAAACTTCTGTCCGCTGCTGAATAAACGCTGCTACACGCGCCGCTCTCTCTGCCGACAGAACTCTGTCGTTCACCGGATTGTTCGGAACATTCGGATCAGCCTGTGCCGTATGTCCAAGGACCTGAACTTCCTTCACAGCATCCTTCACACCGGACATAATGGAAGCAAACTGTGCCAGGATCGCTGTCCCCTCATCCTTGATAATAGAACTGTCTCCATCGAAGAATACGTTATCCTGGAATGTGATAAACGTATATCCATCCCCTTTAAACAACTCAACCTCTCCGTCCAGATTCGCAGCTTCTATCGCTTCCTTCAGACTCTCAAACAGATCGTCGAACTCGTCTATATCAACGCCTCCCGGGACCTCGTCGTTGGCGTCTATCTCCCTATTCTCCGCGATCTGTGATACCTCCTTCGCATCCGGGTTAAAGCTCTTAACAACCTGAATCCATTTCGCCTGATCCAGCGTCGAGATCGAATATAATAATACAAAGAAACAGAGCAGCAGAGTTACCAGGTCACCATATGTATCCATCCAATTGGCGCCGCCGCCAGACGGCTTATTCCTCTTCTTCATATCTGCCTCCTGCTATTCTTCGCTTGCGCTGCCCTTGCTTGACCCCTCAGAATCCAGAAGCTTCTGACGCTCTTTCTGGCTTACGAATGTAACAAGCTTCTCTCTCAAGAACTTCGGATTATCTCCTGCCTGGATCGCCAGGATACCTTCTATCATGATCTGCTTATACAGAAGCTCTTCGTCATTCCTTACCTTAAGCTTCGCAGCAATCGGAGCAAAAATCAAATGAGCAAGTACACATCCGTAAAATGTTGTGATCAGCGCAGTCGCCATCGCAGGACCGATATCACCCGCGCCGCCTTCGCCTTCCAGGTTCATACCCTTCAGCATGTTAACCAGACCAACCAGAGTACCGATCATACCGAATGCAGGCGCCTTCGCCTCCATCAACTGATAGATACCGATACAGTCCTCATGCCTCGTCAGCATGGCGTCCACATCGCTCTCTAAGAGGTTACGCACTTCTTCCGGCTCCGTCGCGTCCACGATCAGCATGATACCCTGCTTGAAAAACATATCGTCTATCTCATTGGCTTTCTCTTCCAATGCCAAAAGACCGTTCTGTCTGGCAAGCTGAGCCATCTCCACCAGCGTGTCTATGAGCGCGCCGATGTTGTACTTCTTGCCCTGAAACAGAATCTTCGTATGCTTAAGGAGAGTCTTAAGCCTCCCGAACGGATAGCTTGCGATTGCCGCGGCAACCGTACCGCCAAGAACGATCGCGATACTGGCTCCATCCCAGAAGTTACCAAGTTTTGCCGGACTGATACCTACGAATACGATCAGTACCGTTCCGATGATCACACCTAAAATACTTGTTATATCCACGTTATCTTCACCGCCTTATTAATTTATCTATCTGAATGGTCAAAATGGTAACCGTGTACTTTACCATTGTACTCAATTGTTTTCGCTATTATCTCTTCTGCATCTTCTTTCACTATATAAAATTTGCCGTTTGTCATAAGAATCTTCGACTCCGGAATCAGCTCAACGGATTCTATTTGAGCACAGTTCAGTACAATCTTAGTGTTGTTGAGTTTGGTTAGCATTATCATATCATAATTCCTCTAAAAAATATACCCCTGATGTTCTACTCATGACAGGGGGTGCCTGGATGGGTAGTAGATTTGTCGGTGCAGGGTGGACGCGGTTCTGAGGAAACGGCTGTCTCACGCAGACTGGGGCAACACTTCGGTGAACTAACTGCATAACTGCGGCTAAGTCTCTCAGGAATGCCTTCGAGCCTAAGTCTCCGTAAGCAGTGGATTTCACCTTCGTTAAAAGCGCCCCTTGAATGTCTGCTAAGGAACTGGCGTGAAATTATCTGTGCAGATTGCGCCGGATATTTTTCTGAGTGTACGAGTTAAAAAACGTAGGCGTAGCGGGCTACGCTGAGGCTTTTTGACTCGTGCAATCAGGAAAATAGCCAAGTCAAGATGTACAGATAATTTCACGACAGTTCCGCCAAGGCAGCCGTCTCCTCAGAACTGCTGTTCTCTGGCAAAATCTTAAGTAATGTACGGAGCAGGCGCGGGGATGTGATCGCAGCACATCTTGCCCGCTGCCCGCACCCGTATCGGCGCTTTTGCGGCTGTGGAGCGTTGTTGGATGATTCTGTCTGTCCTGTGGCTGTGGTTGGCGCTCTTCTGCCTGTGAAGGTGAGTGTTCACTTTATAATTAAGTTCGTAACTTTTGTGTTTCTTCTATATTAGTTTGCTAGGATTATCGCTTCATGTTTACTAACTCCTGGAGCATCTCGTCTGTTACGGTGATGATCTTGGAGTTGGCCTGGAATCCTCTCTGGGTTGTGATCATGTTGGAGAATTCGTTTGCAAGGTCTACGTTCGCCATCTCAAGCCATCCGCTCTTAATCTTTCCGGCCGGGCCGCCGTTTGGTTTGATTGCTTCTGTCTCTCCGGCATTCGCACCAACGGTGTAGTAATATCCGCTTGCTTTCTCCAGACCGTTTGGATTCTCTACTGTACAAAGTGCAAGCTGTCCGATTGGAATAGCACGGTTCTGAATGTCTGTTCCCATGATTGTTCCATCTTCATCGATTCTCCAGCTTTGGATGTCGTAACGCTGTCCTGTATCCGGGTCGATTGGGATACGGATGGTGGAGAGGGTGTCTGGGTATACGGCTGCGGTGCCTGCTTCTCGGTCATTACCTGGGTTGGTTTGTTGTGCAGTAACATTAAATTTAGTAGTAGTAGTATCAAAACTCGTTTCTGGTCCTGTCGCCTTTGCAGTAATCGTCAAATCAACAGAACCTTTAGTAGGATCAGCTTTTGTAGGATCCTGATATCTATTTAATGCTATATTATATTTTGAGAGATCATATGTCCCGTTTGCATCGGCTTTTCCAGATACAGCCGAAAGCCAATCCTGTATCTGGTCTTTGAAATCTGCTTGTTTTGTATTTATCATAATCCCACCTATTGTGACATTATAAGAAATTATTTTATTTGGATCAGCAGGATCATTTACAGGGGCAATAATCACTTCTGCATCCTCCACAGTATATTCCGCCGCTGTTGCCGGTTTCTCAGGAGTACCTGTTCCTTCCTGCACAGCATAGCCATATACATAACTACCCATATCATCTACCAGATAACCGTTGTTATCCACACTAAAAATTCCAACTCTTGACAAGAATAATCCCGATCCCTCTACATTAGTAAAAGTACCGTTCACCATGTTTCCCACAAGGAAGAAACCTGTTCCGTCAATCATACAGTCCATAGTTCTTGAAGACGGCGACGGCGCCCCTGTGGTGTATACGTTGGAGATAGATGATACGGTGGAACCATAACCTACCTGAGAAGCGTTATGTCCTCCGGCCGCTCCGGCTATGACACTACCTCCGGTACTGTTGATAGAATTCGTATACATTGCGTCTTTGAAGTTGTAACTGTAGGATTTGAATCCCCAGGTATTTACATTGGCAATATTATTACCGATTACGTCCAGCTTTGATTGATGCGCTTTGAGTCCTGCGACTCCAGCTACCATTGATCTGACCATTTTTCATACTTCCTTTCTATTATACCGCTGTCGGGGAGGGCTTGCGAGTCGCGCAAGCCCTTAAGCCTCCTCTAATGGTCCGGCTTACATTATGACAGCACTGTCTATATTAGTAAATATGTTCTCTTTCATCTCGGTTCCGGACATGGTTGTTACCACCACGTTGTGAGGGACGTTGACGATAAATGCACCGCTCTCTCCTATGATGACTACGTCTCTGGCGCCTTTGGATCTGGCTTTCTGAACTGCCTGATTAAGGTCGTTAAGAAGATTGTCGGTCATCTCAATTCCGCGTTCCTGCACCCTTTGAACCGCATGTTTTGAAAAATGTACTGATTGGGATCTCTCTGCTTCCTGCTGCAAGAGATCGGCAAACTGTATATTTGGATTTTTATTTGCCGGGGTATCGATTCCCTTCTGACCCGCTGGGCGTGCCTGCAACTGTGTTGCCGATGCATGCTGCAGCTTAAGAGCTCCGGCATTCGTAAGCTTATTCAATTCACTCATATTGCACCGCCTTTATCTCTCTTGATCCCCTATACTATCTACGCACTGGCATTCTTGTCAGTGTCAGTCCCCTCTGTCTTATTGTCTGTATCAGTCTTATCGTTGTCTGTCTTGTCAGTGTCTGTCTTGTCTCCGTCTTCCTTCTTCGGAACGTCTCCCACAGCCATGATCTGTGACAGCTCGTATTTCTTACCGTTCACATATACGGAGGTTGCTCCTGTAAGGTCTACCCCTGTTACAACGCCCTTAATCTCTTCTACGATCACTTCTTTCTCTGATCCGTCTGCCTGTTTCTGCTTCTCAGTAATCGCTATGGTTACCTCTTTGCCTAAGAGCCCTGTTGAGTATCCTGTCAAGGTTACCTGTGACAGGTTATTGGTTACGGTTGCGATACTCGCGATAGCCTCTGATAACTGAGTCATAGCGCTCATAGAGCCCATCTGTGTCATCTGGCTCATCATCTCGCTGTTGCTCATAGGATTCGACATATCCTGGTACTTAAGCTGCGCCGCCAAGAGCTGCCAGAAATCATCCATCGTCATATCGCTGTTGTTCGCTACCGCCGTCGTCTGTGTCGCTTTTGTAGCGTCATAGATATATTTGGCCGCATCACTGCTGACATTTGGTGTACTAACTGCCATAATTCTATCCTTTCTATATTATATTGTATTGATTACTTGCTCCGTTTCCCGGACTTCTGGTCTTCTAACCTACCAGTCCGAGTCTTAGCTTCTGCAGGAACTGCTCTGCATCTTCGCTGTCCTGATTCTTGCTGTTCTCTTTCTGTTTCTGCTGTTCCTGATTCGCCTGTTCGTTCTCGTCTCTTGTCTGGTTCAGATAATCTGTTTCCTGCTTATCTACAATGATGGTAGTCTCACCGCCGAAGTTCTTGCTGAGTACGTTGCCGATATCGCGCGCATTCTGTCCTAATACATCCAGCGCCCGCTTCTCTGAGCATATGATAGAGACGTGTGCCTGTGTTCCCTCGTACAAGATCTTGACTGCGATCTTCCCAAGGTTGGCTGGTTCGATATGGATCTCGAATTCCTTGACGCCTTCTGCAAGCTTCGCAAGTAACTGGTCTGTCACCTTCTCAGGAAGTTCTTCCGGCTGCTCCACATGAATGGTAGTCGGCTGTGCATAAGTATATTCCTGCTTCTCCACGTATACAGTCCTTGGCGCTTCTGATGATGCTGCCGCCGCCGCATGCTCCGCCGCAAATTTCTCGCTCTGTACCTGAGTATCTTCCTTGACCTGCGGTGTCTTCTCCGTATGCTTAAGCGAAGCTGCGAAGTCCGAAGTCTGCCGGCGGTCCTCTGAACCTTCCGTATGTGCAGGCATTGTTATCTCTTCCGCCTTCACTGCCGTACCGGTCTCTGCCGTCAGATCTGCTTCCCGGCTCTCCGCCGGCTTCACTGCTTCATTCGCCTGCCGGCCCTTAAGCTCTCCCGCAAGCATCTGTCCCCCGCGGTCTTGTACCTCCTCCGGGACCTGTGCCGCCAGTTCAACCTCCGTTCCGGTCTCTGCCGCTGCCATATCCGGTACGACTTCTGCTGTCTCTGCCTCCGGTACGGTCATAAGGATCTCCGGTCTCATGCTCTGGCTCGCCTGATACACCGCAAGCATCTCATCCGTCTTGCCGGTATCTTCCTCCGGCTTCTCAGTCTTGACTTCGTCGCCCTTCTCTCCGTCTGTCTTGACCTCGTCCTTGACCTCGTCTGTCTTCTCCGGCTTCGTATCCTTGGATACCTGGCTGCTGTCCTGGCTCTCCTTCGTTCCCTCCTGCTTACTGTTCAGGAGATTACGGAAATCATCAGACACCGTTCCAACCTGATTGCCGGACTTACTGACATTTGCCGTCTGAAAACCCACATCCGCAACCTTCATGCCTAACTGATCCATTGCCATTGGTCTTACCTCCTTTCTTCTATATATAATATTTATAGTAATCTGCTGTGTGCAGGATTACCCCATAACTCTTGCCATCGCTCTCTTGGTGGCTACGAATTCCTCGATGAAGTGTTCTTCTTCCTTCTGGACCTCTTTCTCATATTCCTTGAACTTCTTCTCCTTAAGCTTATCGATAGATGAAGTTTCCTTCTTCGCCTCTACGACCTCTGCCCGCTTCTCCTCTTCCTTCTGCTGAAGCTTCGCCAGCTCTTCGTATTTCTTACGTATCTTTATGCCCAGGGCGTCCAGATAATTCTCATAAGTATGGATATCGCTGATCTTCATGCCCTTCATCCGGTTCTCCCTGAACTCTATACAGCATTCCCGGTGCTCCGCTTCCATCCGTTCGATGGCATTCTCACATTCCCTGACCTTCTGCAAGATCCTGGCATGCTCCGCCTTCAGGCCGTCAAGCACCTGCTCCTTATAACTAAGCACCGTATCCAATGAGAAAAAGAACTTCTTCATCGCAATATCTCCTTCATGATCTCTACGGACTGATCCCTCGAGAAACTCTCGTCAATCTTCTGCATCAGAAATGCATTGACTCTGTCGATTCTTGCTATGGCATCGTCAAGCCTTGGATTCGTCCCCGACTTGTATGCTCCGATAGAGATCAGGTCTTCATTCTTCGCATAGATACTCAGGATATCCCTGAGCCTCGCCGCCGCCTCTTTATGCTCCTCCGGGACAATATTTACCATAAGACGGGATATACTGGCATTCACATCGATCGCCGGGAAATGATTCTCGTTCGCCAGCTTCCTTGTCAGTACGATATGCCCGTCCAGAATACCGCGGACGGTATCTGCCACCGGTTCATTGGTGTCGTCGCCTTCTACCAGCACCGTGTAGATGCCGGTGATCGATCCCTTCTCGAACTTCCCGCTCCGCTCTAAGAGCTTGGGAAACTCCGCGTAGATAGAAGGGGTATAACCTCTTGCCACCGGCGGCTCTCCGGTAGCAAGCCCGATCTCACGCTGCGCCATGGCGAATCGGGTGAGAGAGTCCATCATCAGCAGGACATCCTTCCCCTGATCCTTGAAATATTCCGCGATCGTCGTCGCGACCAGCGGACACTTCATACGCAGCATGGCCGGCTGGTCCGAAGTCGCGACCACAAGAATACTGCGCTTCATCCCTTCCGGACCAAGATCCTTCTCTATGAATTCGCGGACCTCACGGCCTCGCTCTCCTACCAGCGCGATGACATTGATATCCGCCTTCACATTCCTGGCAATCATGCCAAGCAGGGTACTCTTGCCCACACCGCTGCCGGCGAATATCCCGATACGCTGCCCCTTGCCGACGGTGTTCAAGCCGTCTATGGCCTTCACTCCGAATTCCAGCGGATCCGTGATGGGCGGACGGGTCAGCGGATTGATATATGTGTTCTCAACATAATAGTATCTGGAAGACGGCAGAGGGCCTAAGTCATCCATGGGATTCCCGGTAGCATCAATGATCCTTCCTCTTAAGAACTCGCCCACCGGTATCTTAAGCCTCTTCCTCGTGTTCCTGACAAAGCTTCCCGCCGAGACCCCGTTCAGGTTCTCGTAAGCCATCAACTGCATCTTATCTCCCCGGAACCCTACAACCTCAACCGGAATCTGCCGATGCTTCTCTTCATTATAAATCATGGCAATATCACCGATGCTGGCACGGTTTCCTGAAGACTCCATTGCCATACCGATGACATTCTCTATTTTCCCTATGTAACTGATCGTCTCAGCCTTCTGTATCATTTCCGGCAATTTCGAAAACATGCCTTCTCACCTCGGTTATACTCTGACATTATTCAGGATGTCCTTGATGTTCTCTAACTGTGTGCCTACGCTTGCATCTATGATCTCGTCCGGGAGCTCTATAATACAGGTTCCCTCTTCACCATTATCCATCGTAACGATCTTAATATTATCCGACAGGCGGGACAGCGCCTCCAAAAACTCCGCATCCACCTCCATGGATACGCCGGCGCTGCACTTGGTAATGTATATCTTCGCCCATTGCTTCTTCGTGATCTTATCCGTAGCCGCAAGGATCATCCTCTTGATGATATCACTGCTGGACTGCAGGCTGGTCTGAACGATCTTCTCCGCTATGGCAAGCGAGATCTTCCTCAGATCATCCACATACTGCTCCAGAAGCTTCTCCTTCTCTATAGAGACACTCTGCAAGACCTCGGATATATTATTCTGAAGTTCCCTGACCTCTTCGTCCAGTATCTTCCTCTGCTCGTCATATGCTTCGCGGATCCCAGCCTGACGGCCTTCCTCGTGCCCTTCCTCGAACGCCTTGCGGCGGAGATACTCCGCCTGCGCCCTGGCGTCGCTAACAAGAATCCTCGCCTTCTCTTCTGCCTCTTCAAGCATCGCTTCAATGGCAGCCTGATCTATCTGCGGCTCTTCTTCTTCAGCTTCCTCTTCTTCCCCGTCATCCTCTTCTTCCTCGCTGTTAAGCCGGTTGTCGATCCTGAACCCCGCGAAAAAGTCATAGGGCTTTATATCCTGTTCTTTCTCTGGTTCTTTTACAATCCTAGGCAATGATTTCATCCTTTCCGCTCTTAACAATAATCAGCTCTCCGGCTTCTTCTAACCTTCTGATCACACCGACAATACGCTGCTGAGCTTCTTCTACGTCTCTCAGACGTACATTGACTGTAATCTCAAGATCGGACCGGATACTCTCAGCCATACGTGAAGATACGTTGGAGAATACAAGCTCTTTGATATTCTCGTCGGAACCTTTGAGAGCGTATACGATATCCTTGACGTCGCATTCGCGGATGAATCTCTGGATCGATCTGTTGTCCATAGATACGATATCTTCGAATACGAACATCTTCTTGCGGATCGTCTCGGCAAGCTCTTCGTCGCTCTTGCCCAGTTCGTCGAAGATGTACTTCTCGTTCGCCCTGTCCATGTGGTTCATGACGTCTGCTATGTAATCAATACCGCCAACCGTAGTGACGTCTGTAGTAACCATACCTTCGAAGCGCTTCCTTAAGGAATCTTCCACAACCTTGATGGCTTCCGGAGACGCGCTCTCCATTCTGGCGATCGCCTCTACCACCTTGATCCGCTTCTCCTTGGGAAGCTCACCGATAACTGCGGAGGCCTGATCCGAATCCGCATACGCCAATACCAGCGCGATCGTCTGCGGTCTCTCATGCTGCAGGAATGAGATCAGATTCTTCGCATTGCTCTTGCGGATGAATTCGAACGGCCGGATCTTCAGAGACTTCGACAGCTTATCCAGCAAGGACTGCGCCGTGCTCTCACCGAACGCCTTCTCAAGTACCGCCCTGGCGTATTCCATACCGCCGTCGGTCACTACCTTCTGAGTCAGGCAGGTCTTATAAAATTCATCCAGCACCAGTTCCATCTCATCCGGGCTGATGTGACCTAACTTCGCCACCTCTATGGTCAGCCTCTCGATATCGCTCTCACTCAGGTGCTTATAGATCTTAGATGCCTTATCGGCTCCAAGCGATACGATGACCGCTGCCGCTTTCTGCTCCGGCGCCAGCTTACTCTCTCTAGTCTCCTCCATCTCCTACACCCCCATTCAGCCAGTTCTTCAGAAGCTGCGCAGATATCTCCGCGTTCTGTTCCGCGAATTCCCTTACGCTCTGCTTGAGCTGCATTCCTCTGTCGTTCTGAATCTCCTGGATCTCATCATTGAGATCAAGCACATCCGGCAGCTCTTCTCCCTCTTCTTCCTCTTCGATCAGTTCTTCTTCCTCTTCTTCATCCTGTCTGCGGCGTCTTCTGATTACCAGGATCACGATCACTGCGATCAGTACCAGAATCAGCGCAATACCTGCGATGATCGCCCACAGCGGTATATTCTCAAGAATTCTTCCGGAGGAAGCTTCTTCTGAATCATCATCACTGTCAACACCGTCGAACGGAGCGCTCACGATCGTAATCTTCTCTTCCTGTACGTCCGCCGCGATACCGGCCGCATTCCCTACCAAGGATCGGAGCTGGTTCTCTCTCAAACTTCCGTATCCATTGCCATTGATCGCAACCGATACCGTCAGATCATCCAGGTTGCCCGGATCGATCTGCCCCTGCTCCGTCACCTCATTGACCAGGTAATCCCTGACTGTACTCTCACTATATGCGCCGGTCCCGTCGGTGGTTCCGTCTGTGTTATATTCTGTCGCGTCCGCGTTGGTCTCTGTCCCCGCAACGCCTCCCGCTCCGTCTGCTCCGCCCGTCTGCTCATTATAGAGCTCTTCATGGCTTACGATCCCGCTCTTGTCCTCCGCGTCGATCTTATCAGGAGTGTTATAGGTCTTCGATTCACGGACCAGCTTCTCCATGTTGACCTTCGCCTTGGCCGACACGCGGACATTCTCATTACCATATATAGGCCCCAGAACCTTCATAACATTATTCGCGATCGCATTCTCCAGGATCAGAGCAAGCTCATCCGCCGTTGAACCGCCGTTCAGGCTATTGTTCTCCGCATTCGAAGAAATATCATTGCCGTTGCCGTCGAACACGGCCACATCCTCAAGCTCCATCTCCGGAATACTCTTCGACACGAGCCGCTGAATCGCAACCGCCTGCTCCGCCGTAGGAGAACCGCCGTCTTTCATAGTCACGACCGCCGTTGCGCTGGACTTCTCTCCATCGTCATTCAGCGCATACCTGCTCTCTTCTCCAAGAGCGATCGTTACCTTAGCGTCCTTCACTCCGTCAAACAAGCGGATGGTAGCTCCGATACGGTCCTGAAGCTCATAGAGCTTATAGGTATTCTTATCCGAATCCGTCGTCAGCATCCCCGCGTTATCTTTGAATGTATCATATGTAAATCCGCTCTTCGGATACCCCTCCTGAACCAGGGTAGCCTTAACCTGATCCACCACATCCTTCTTGACCATGATCGTGGATTCTCCGTTAAAGCGGTAATCTATTTCATCTTCCTGCAGCTTATCAACGATCTGCTGCGCCTCTTCCTGACCCAGCCCCGAGAACAACTCTGTATACGGCCGGTTGTTCAGGACAACCGCGATCACGATCGCCGCCGCGATCAGAACAACCACCCCGGCGACCACCAGCGCGATCGTCTTCCGGCTGAATCTGCCTACAAATTCTTTAAACTGTCCAATCTTTTCTTTCATGATCCACAACTCTCTTCTCGATTTTTAGTGCCGCATAATTGCAGCAAAAAATATCCGCCCGCACACACCAACATAATCCATATAATCCATACCAGATACTCTGACATCTCAGCAAGGTATCTGGTATGGATTATACATGCCTACAGGCTGATACGCATAATCTCATTGTAAGCTTCCAACGCCTTTGTTCTCAAAGACACCAGCATATCTACCGCAAGCTGTGCCTCTGATGATGCAATTCCAACTGTATGTGGATCCTCGATCTGTCCTGTCGCCAGAAGATACTGCTGCTTCACCAGCGTGTCCTCTGTCGATCTTACATTCCCTATCATCTCTTCGAAAATAGACTTGAACGCCGATATCCCTTCTGCTCCCTCTACCTGCGCAGATACGCCGGTCCCCTGTACCTCAGACAGGCTTCTAAGAGGCTGGATCGGGGTTATCTTCCCTGTCAAGTCCAGCGGTTGTATTGGAGTGATAAACATCTCTTCCATAATATTATGTCAGTCCTTTCCTAAAAACTATCCTGTACAAAACAACTATTGCGACTTAATCGCACTCTGGTATCTCTTAATGTCGTTGGTAACCGTCTGCAGAAGATATTGATAATGTAGCGTCGTCCTTGCCATCTTCGTATTCTCAACATCTGCATTGACATTATTCTCATCTACTCTTCCCGAGCTGTCCCAGCTATACTGCAGGCAATCCGCCTGCTCGATCGCCTGACGCATCGTCGCGCTGTTCTTCGTCTTGCTCGCCGCCTGCAGGCGTCTCCGATAAATATCTTCGAAGGCAACATTCTTATTCTTATAGCCCGGCGTATCTACATTCGCAATATTCGACGCGATCACTTCCTGCTTCTTCCAGAGAAAATCCATCGCTTTATGCGCCATTGAAATTGTATTTCCAAACATCGTGTCACCACTTCCTCAATAATATATTTTCTTCTGCCTTATTTCGCTAAAAAATGACATCATACAGCCATTCTCATTCATTATATCGCTCATTTCGCAAAAAGTCCACACTTTTCGTACTGTTTTAGTAATTTTTCAGGCCGGGAATTCCTTCCAAAAGCTCATATATTATTTATATATTCCCTCAAACGCTTCTGTTATAATTTCTTACTTATAGAAAGAAATTATTCCCGTCCGAATTGTCCGAAGACCAGTTCAATGTACTCAGAGAGCTGACTCTGCTGAGCATCTGAAGTCTCATCATATCGACAAAGTACTGTGCGTTCTCTTTCGTCAGATCATATGTACTCTGCAGGGACTTACTGCCCGCTGCCGACAGATATCCCGAAGACAGCCCTACCTGCAGCCAGTCCTGATAATTCAGGCTTGTACCGGATAGCTGGCGCGAATCCCCGTCTGCGCTCTCCGAACCGGATGCGCTTCTTTCTACTGTCTTGCCCGTAGTCAAGTCACCGTTCATATAACCTTTGATTCTGCTGATATAATTCCTCGTCTCCGCGAAAGGCGGGACCCCTCCGTATTTTGCAACGTTCCCGCTTCCTGCATTGTATGCTGCCAGCGCCAGTTCTATGTCTCCGTTATATTGATTCAGCTTCTCGGCTATATATCGTGCGCCCCCCATGATGTTGCTTCTTGCATCAAAGGGATCGTCAACGCCGAGCGCCCTGGCCGTAGAAGGCATCAACTGCATAACCCCCTGGGCTCCGGCGGGTGAAACCGCATTGGCATTAAAGCCTGATTCTGCCTTTCCGATGGCCTTCAGAAGATTCAGCGGTACATTGTACCGTTCTGCCGCTTCCTCGAAGATCGCATCCATGCTCTCAGATCCAGTCTGTATCTGTGCCGCTTCCCTGCCTGCGGACGCTCTCCCGGCGCCGTACACGCTTCCGCTTCCCGCTGCATCCCAGACCGTGTTCCCTCTTAATCTCTGCAGGGTGTTCATAAATTCTCTCGTAAAGTTCTGATCCGATACCCCCGCCCGGTTCGCCGATGACGTCCCCTGATAATCCGCGCCGCCCTGTATCTGATTCAAAACACTGCTCATATACTTGTACCAGTTCTCATAAATTGTATAGTCTACTGCCATAATCTCTGTCTCCCGGCTCTTGCCAAAATCATATACCCTTAAAACCAATCTATTGTTTAACATTATATTTATACCATTTTTAAGCCTTAATGAAAAGACATTTTGTTTATTTTTTTTCGTTTTCACATTTTTTCCATATCTTTTTTACAAATTCCAACAAAATATGGTACAAAACCAGCAAATCAGATATTTACATTCAAGCAAAATCGTAATAAAATAGATTTATACATTGTATTTTTATATTAAAGCAAATAGGAGGAATGAATCGTGTTAAAAAACTTAAAAGTGAGGAGTAAGCTCGCTCTCTCATTCGGCATTTCGATATTGTTCTTTATTATCGCAATTGTCGCGGCGAACATCGGACTGAGCAGTGTACTTGGCGGACTGGAAGATTTCTATGATACGCCGTATCCTATGGTGGAGTCTTCTCTGGAAGCACAGACCTCCACACGTAAGATTCAGCTGAACATGTACCGCGCCGCTGTGGCCACTGATGATGCAACAGCCCAGGCCTTGCTGGATGAGATCGACGGGGTAGCAGCGAAGATGAATACCGCCCTTGATACTCTGAGAGAATCTTATAAAGGTGATCCGTCACTGCTGACCACACTCAACAATGCCGCGGATGACCTTGCATCCGCCAGACAATCCGCCCTTGACTACCTCACCTCCGGCGACAAGGATAATGCCATCGTTGTACTGAACGGTGAATATGCTCAGGCCGGAACTGCCTTTTCCGAGATCATCGACAAATTTATCGCAGCGGCACAGACTGAGGCTGACACGTATTATGAGTCCGGACATTCGATCAAGAATATTTGTACATGGATCCTGCTTGTATTGGCCGCATTCTGTCTTGTCTTCACCGTATTTATGGCCCTTAAGGTAATTCGTGATATTACTTATCCGATCGCCGAGATCGAGACAGCCGTAAAAGCAATGGCGAAAGGCAACATGCATTCGGCGATTCATTATCAGTCGAAGGATGAACTCGGCGTCCTGGCCGATAATCTTCGTTTTGTTCTTAAGACATTGTCAAGTTACATAGCGCATATCTGCAGCCGGATGGATTCTATGGCGGACGGAGACTTAAGTATCTCCATGGATATGGACTATCTCGGGGAGTTTGAGTCTATCAAGCATTCCGGCAATAAGATCCTGGAGAACATGAACGACGCCATGAGCCAGCTCCATCAGGCGTCCGAACAGGTAGCAGACGGATCCGAACAGGTATCCAGCGGCGCACAGGCGTTAAGCCAGGGCGCGACAGAGCAGGCAAGTTCTGTAGAAGAATTGGTTGCAACCCTAAGCGAATTATCCGATAAGGTTAACGAGACCGCTCATAATGCACGCAGCATCAACGAACAGATCACCCTGACAGCCGGCGAGATCGACAGCAGCAACCAGATGATGGAATCTATGATGGCTGCCATGACGAAGATCAACGACTGCTCCAGCGAGATCGAGAAGATCATCAAGACTATTGAAGATATCGCATTCCAGACTAACATCCTGGCGCTGAACGCCGCCGTCGAGGCTGCCCGCGCAGGAGAAGCCGGCAAGGGCTTCGCGGTAGTCGCGGACGAGGTAAGAAGCCTTGCTTCCAAGAGTCAGGAAGCGGCGAAGGATACTACCGCACTGATCAGCAACTCCTTAGCTGCCGTAACCGAAGGCAATCAGATCGCGGCCGATACTCAGAGTTCTCTGGTGAAGGTAGTTGCAAGCTCCCAGAAGATCGCAGCGAATATGGCTTCTATTACAGAAGCTTCCGATATGCAGGCAGAAGGGATCCAGCAGGTTACCGTCGGTATCGACCAGATCTCTTCCGTTGTTCAGACCAATTCCGCTACAGCCCAGCAGAGCGCTGCTGCCAGCGAAGAATTATTCAGCCAGTCCAGCCTGCTTAAGAGCCTGGTAGGACGTTTCCGTCTGAAGAGCATGGCAGCGCCTATGGCAGCGTCCGCTCCGGCGCCTGTGCCGGCTGCCCCGGAAGCTATGGCTCCGCTTACGGTAGAAGATGATTTTGATCCATATATTCCGGAGACGCCTGCCCCGGAACCGGAGAGAACCGGCTTCAAGAGTTCCTTCGTGGATGATATGGCGAAATATTAAGATAATATACAATCTTATACAGAGGAGGCAGCGGCTTATAAGCCGCTGCCTCCTTTTCAAGTGCAAAAAAACGAGGATCGTTAAGTCCTTGCCTTTTCTTAGAAATTATTTATTTTACTGCGGAAGACAATAATGGGTGTTCTTGCCCTTTCCTTCTTGGATAAGCAGACCCTTTTCAATCAATTTTTTTAGCAGCCGTCCGCATGATGACTGACCTATACCAAGCAGTATTTCTATTTCTTTTCTTGTAATAAATCCCCGTTGCTTTGTCAGAGCAATCACTTTTTCTTCTGGTGTGCCTTTCTCTGGATTTACTTGCATTTGCCTTGCGGGTTCAGGCATTGCATTCAGATTAGGGAGAGTAATTTTAAATGCATTATCAGATGTTTCAATCTGCGGTATCATTCCGGTTCCCTCATACGCTTCCATGATTTTTATA
>Ga0137308_100161_pt1 | contig 125209 bp, 89 predicted proteins | sample Inofrocosms_June_FD_97181 | JGI IMG/M metagenome (GOLD analysis project Ga0137308, IMG submission 97181) | Mouse cecal microbial communities from Vienna, Austria - N-Acetylneuraminic and N-Acetylglucosamine D2O microcosms_June | ecosystem: Host-associated > Mammals > Digestive system > Large... | reverse complement strand
CTTGTCTTCTATCTAATCTAGGTATTGGGAGATTTTCAACCTCATAACTATTGACGTTGCTATTAGTACTGAAACATCTGAAATACCAATTCATTGCCTTTGAATTTAATATCGCTAGCAATGCAACTAAATCAATCTCATCACATGGGACTATATAGTTACATGAATGAGCAAGGTAATATCCACTCGGCACAAGTGCACTAACGAGTCTAACTTTATCGTTTGCACCTGTCATACCTTGCATTACTATACGAGGACTTGTATGATGTTGAGATTTCTCGGAAGTGCCAAATCTAGATAAGTATTTTGGTTCATCCACATATTCAATGACACCCTGACTCATATTAAAAGTATAGTAGTAACGTTGAATCGATGCTCCTTTTAATATTGCTGGAAATGCAGGATTCTTCGTAAAATATTCCTTGTGAACAGACACGTTGAGTTCTCCTTGGTAGCAATTTAAATGTATATCATTCTTCTTTGCCATTTTAGCAATTAAAGGAATGTTAGCCAAGGCCAATCTAGGAATACTATAGTTTACGGGATCTATTGATTGAATGTCATTAAATGAGAACCGAGTTTTAAGACCAGATGTCATATGCCTATCATCCCAAAAATTCACAGTGAAACTTTCAGACGAAGAGAGGCCTTTTTGGGCACATAATATACACACGCTCATTTTTGCACTTTCAAAAACGCGTTTCTTTTTATTATCACGCTCTGGGAAAGAATCGAGTCCAATAACCTTATGAGTCGAAAGAATATCGCGTCTTAACAGCGTTGCCTGTTTATCAGCCAAAAATGAGTTCTGAAATATTAAATCCACAATACCATTCGGTTTACACAAAATATTAAAAGCGCTAGCGACAAAAACCTTATATGCGTTAAGCTTTCCCCCAAACGCAGATTTATATTCTCGAATAGCTTTTAGAATTGGCAAATCCGATGTATTTGTACCCTCATATACTATATACGGCGGATTCCCAATAACAATGTCAAAACCGGAGGCATTAGCATCATCACTAAAGATATTGCTAAATACAATTTTCCAGTCAAAGAATTTAATGTCAATCTGTGCTCTATCTGCTAAAGAGGTTGCAGGTGTAGTCAACGAAGTTATAAGATTATTCAGGGCAAAAAGGCTTTTACTCTTAACTTCTTCAATCGCACGAGCTTGTTTGGCTTTCTTTAACGCCTTTCCGGATAACTTTTTATCCTCAAATATATCAGATTCAATTCTACTTTCTACCTGAGCATTAGCTTTATCAATGCCAAGTTGAACTTTAAGAATATCCAGTATCTTACATTTGATTTCTATTTCGCGTTGGAATTTCTTATCTCCGTTCAAGTCAAATAAATCGTTTTGAAAAAGATGAAGCTCTTTCTTAAGTTTACCAAGTCTTGTGCTGCCTTTCGGTTTTTCTGGTAGTGCTATATATTCATCGTTAAATGTAGTGATAAGAGAGTTGCCACGCACAATCCTGTAATCAAGATTAGGAAGCGGGAGTTTTTGTTGTTCCTCCAAAAGAATGGCAAGCCAAAATCTGAGTCGAGCAATGTCAACCGCTCCTTGTTCAATATCGACCCCGTATATATTATCCCGAATAATAGCCTTCTTCACTTCGAGAGGATTAAACGGTTCTGATTCTTTAAGGAAGCCATATAGGTGCTGACGCGCAGTAAAAAGGATATTGAGAATGCCCATGGGGAATGCCCCGGAACCAATTGCCGGATCGCATACAGTTATCTCTTTAAGAAGCTTATAAATTGCTCTCGCATTATCCTTATTTTGCAGAGCATGATTGACAAGACCCTGATTAATCAAGTCTTCGATATCCGGGTGAAGCGATTCGGCTGTATGAGTCTTTAGATGTTCAATAATGCTCTGGCGACACATATACTGAACTATCTCTTTAGGAGTATAGAAAGCTCCCTTGTCTTTATTATCTTCAAGAAGACTTTCGAATACACGTCCTAACATTTCCGGGTCAATGCCAATTTCAGCATCATCCGGATCATTCTCGTCAATAGTGAAATTATATTCTCCTAAAAACTTAAACAGTTCTTGGAATAGCTTTTTAGGGAACTTGACAGTGAGTTTATCTTCACGTGTCTGTTCGAAAAGGCCTCCGTTGAGATATGGAATTTCGTTCCATTCATCTGCTAAATCTGTATTCCATCCATTTTTTGCAAATATTTCCTTGCGTTTTTCAGGTGGAGTATTCAGCACACCAAAGAATAAAGGTTCTAGAACGGCATCAAGGAAGTCATCCTGAAGAGGAGACGATTGATAAAGATTCTGCAAAAAGTTTCGGTCGTTATTCATCCAACCTTTCCTTTGCAGGAAGCAGAGGAATGTCAGACGACCAAGCATCTTCTTAACGTAATCTCTTACTCTTTTATTATCATTCTTGAATTGCGAGAAAATTTCAGTGTTAGGGTCTTCTTTTTTTACTTCCTCCCACTTGTTTTTAATTTTCTCGTATCGTTTTCCAGTGATATATTGGACAAAATCAGCATAGATATCACGGTATTTACCGAAAAACTCATTGCTTAGAGTCGCAACGGAGAATGCTTTTTCAAAGTCTTCATTATTACGTGGACTTTCAGCAAGAGTTTGAAAGCGCTCGGCTGCGGTACGACCACGGTAGCCTTTGCCAAAAACGTAAGTGTAGCGTTTGGCAGAGGTGGAATCCTTTAAAGAATCTCCTTTATATGCGTAAGAAAATCTCCATTGTCTATCTGCGACATCTTCGTAATGGAATACAATCATAAGATGTTGACGATAATCCATTATAGAGCGGATAAGTTGCTGAATATTGACGCGTGAACGCTCTATGTTCTTTGAGTCATCAAGAGTTACATCAAGAAGTGCAATATTATCAGCATTGTAGTTCTTTTCTGTGAGGTTTCCGATATATTTGATGTGCTTGATGCCGGCTTTTTTAGCTTTTTCTGCATACTCATCTCTTTCGGCAAGGTCATCGTTAATATTTTCGATTTCATTACCGAAGATTGGTTCAATAACATCCGCTATGAAACGTTCAGTTCCGGGATAATCATCGTTAAATATTTTTTCTAACTTATGCTTGAGTTCCATAGTTAGTTATTGTATTTCGTTTCAGAATAAATTACTAGTTTAGCGTCTCCACGTTTCGCTTGAGCGCGGTGAGCTAAATTTGATAGAGCTGTATCAAGCAAAGCATTTATATCGTCATTAGCACCAAAGAGCGAACCTTGGTAGTTCTCGAATCTCATAACCTGTTTGATGACATAGTTATCTTTTGCTCTGACAAGTTTTTCAATCTGTTTTAAGAGTTTTTTCGACTCTTGTGTCACATCCGAACGAGAGCGTAAGGATGATAACACGGCAAGTGCATTCGCAGACTTTCTGCTTGAATCAGCGGCTGTAATATAGTGGGCAACGTGTTTTTGATAGGCTCGCTTAGCTATTTCAGCAAGTGTGTCATCACATTGCATATTGAAAAACTCCGCATCAGGCTCACATTTCAATCGCTGCATAGTAGACAATGAGGAGATTATGTTAGAAGAAGTATCTTCCTGAGTTTTCTCTACATCTACTGAAATCAATTCTTGCGAGTCGTCTGTGAATACGAAAATACCATGAGCGTTTTCATCACGAATCTCTAAAACACCTCCAAGTCCGTTAGCATCTACGGAGGCGATATAATCATATCGTTCCGATGAATTATCCCGAAATGCTTTCAGTTCTTTGATAAATGGCCCAAACGGAGATTCATCACCATCAACGAAATGTTGCAGGTCATGCTCAACAAGTTCTTCGCGCTCACTGAAAACCTTATTATCTTCGCCAAACATCTCATGGAAAGACTGGAGTTTAGCGTATGCTTTTTCAATCAGACGAATTTGACTGTTGCCTTCGTCTGATGGGAAGAAGTTGAATACATGGACAAAGTTTTCAGTAGAGCCTATTCGGTTCACACGACCTATGCGCTGCATCAAACGTGTCGCGTTCCATGGTGCATCATAATTGAGAATGACATTAGAACGGTGTAGATTCACTCCCTCAGCAAGAACTTCGGTTGTAACGATAACATCGTAATCATCACGACGCTTATCCGGCTTACAGTTTGCATCGAAGTTGGCTTCAATTTCTTCTTGTCTTTCAGTCCGATTCCCTGCCGAAATACTCAAAACTTTATGACCTTTAGCTTTCAATGCTCTCTCCAATGATTTGAGAGTGTCAATAGCTTCAGTAAATATAACTAAGCGAGGTTTATTCACTCCCGATGGATTATTAATTTCAGGATTGAAAAGTTCGGGATTTATAGCGTCCTTGAACCGGTCGAATTTTGGATCTTCCGTGTTTTCTCTCCACCGTTCAAGTAAAGAACCGATAAGTAGTTTGTCATTTTGCAAGTCTGCGAGATACGATTCCTTAAAATCAGAGGACTTAAAACACCTGTTGTTACCACCTTTACGAGCTATGATAGTTTCTACCGCAGTTTTGAAAGCGGCAAAATTACCCTTGGACTCGTTGTGCAATTTGTTTACATCTATATCAGGACATATAAATACACAGTCGTGTTGGAGCATATCTATCATAACCTCATTGTATCGGTTCAGATTTTCAAGCGTCTTCTTGAATGCGGCAAGACTGCTTTCCAGACGCTTTACCAATAGAATCCGCATAATACGCTGAAGTCTTTGCGTAATGCTATCAACCGTAAGGTTTCGTTTCTCATACAGTTTCTTGTTGCCCTCATCGACGAAGTGTGTAATTGCGGCATAACGGTAAAAGCCGATATGTTTATTCGGGTCAAAAGACTCTCCTAAGGCAGGAGGACATATGGCATCTACGGTATCAGAAAAGAGCTTTGATAGTTCCTCATCCATCTTATATTCGAGCTTATGTGGCCCTTTGACAGTGGGGAACTTCAGTAATTCTGCATCTTCTCCATATAGATTTCTAATATCGGTACGGGTACGACGAACTACGAGGTCATTAAGGACACTGCTTCGGATTTTTTCTGAGACCTCCTTAACAATAGTGCGTGCTTGAATTTTACCCTCATCTGTATCCTGAGAAATGGCTCGTGCTTCTTTAAAGCGTCTTTCCATCGCATTAAATAGAGAGTCAAGCTTGCCACCCTCGACATTAGGCAAGTTAGAGTTGTTGGGTGTGCGTTGAAATAAGCGTATTTGATTATAAAGATCTTTAGGCGAGTTATTCTGTGGAGTTGCAGATAATAGTGCAACGTAGGGAGTGGGATTGATAATGCCAATCAGGTCATCAATCGCCTTGTATTTTTGAGTATCAGAGTTGCGGAAATTGTGGCTCTCGTCAATTAGTACCAAACCATAGTTCCCAACCTCAATGTTATCAATTTCGTCACTATCATCAACATCATCGACATCCTCCAATTCATCAGTAATTTTACCGATGCTTCCGGTTGTCACAAATTCGACACATAGACCAATATTATTACGAGGATTATCATTGTCAAAATCCTGGATTGTCTTTTCCCATGCTTTCTTAATCGCTGGCGGAGTTACAATCAGCACTTTACGAGCGCGACCGAGAGATTCGGCATTTTCAAGGAAATGACGGATAAGCAATACACCTACAACAGTTTTGCCAAGTCCTACAACATCACCAAGAATAAAACCCCCAAATCGTTTCATCACCGAGAAGCATTGTTTTACCGCGTCAAGCTGATATTCAAGAGTATTGAATGACGGTGGCAAATAGGATTTAAGAATTTCAGATGTATTCGCATCTACCATATCTCCAAATTGCAATTGTAGATACTTGATATAGACATCGTAAGGAGTAAGAGGATTTTCAGTCTCATTGTCTTTCTCAATTTCTACACCGATAGGTGATGGCTTAAGAATATTTTTAATAAACTTGCCAGACCATAATTCGCTGTTCTGCCATAGCTCCTCAAACCATGCTTTGTGAGATTTCGTATTTGAATATAGTGTGAAATCTGCTGTAACGCAGTTGCTATTTTCTTCAAGGTAGTTCAATTCCGCATTACTCTGAAGACCTTTTGCTGTAAAGTTCGAGCTGCCGATAATACCGGTTCCTAATCCATTACCAAGAAAAATGTAACACTTGGCATGGAGGAATTCTTTATGTTCCCCCTGACCATACACACGAATCTCAAACTTTCCATCCGGATTCTCTTCTGTCAAGGCATTATCAATAATCAGCTTACCAATGGGTTTATACTCATCGGTAAGAGATTCGACATCTCTCTGAATATAGAAATCCGGGAATTGATGCGCCTCACGAGAGGCTTGATAATATTGCAATTGTGGCTCCTGACCTATCAGTAAGTCAAGTTTCCCACCCCTTGAAAAAAAGTCCTTAAGTTCTTCATAGACTAAAGCAGTGCCGGGTAAGTCCCAATAACCAGTCGCAATCATAATATGATTACAATCAGGTCGTGAGACCAACTCTTTAATATATTTGACGAGCTTAAACTGCTCGGAATTATCTATTAAGGCATTCGCCATATTTATGAAAAAAATTAAAACTCCGGTGGTAGTTATCTGAGGGCTGGCCGAGCCTGCAACGACTGCTTGGGAGTTTCGGAATTTGAGTGGTTTGGCGGCATCGCTGCCTGAGGGTTTAAACCGTTTCGGCCATATTCAGATTTTTATGGTTGCTATTTATACAAAGTTACAAAGAATTTTCGAGATGGCAATCGGTTATGCTGTAAAACACAACCGATTGCCAATGGGAAGGTCGCTATTTTCTCGGCTATTTTCTCGGCGCGATGCGATGCTTACGGAGGAAAGCGTCGAGGTCGGTGCGGTTGACGTAGATTTTGCGGCCTATCTGCGAGAAGGGGATGAGGCGTTGGTCGCGGTAGTTCTGCCACGTCTTGGGGGATATGCCGAGGAGCTTGCGGGCGGCTTCGGATTCTATCCATTCGCTGCTGGAGTCATCGGCGTTGCGCCGGGTGATGAGGTCGATGATTTGCTCCAGTGTGGCATGGAGATTTCGCCATTCTTCTTCCGGCACTGCGAACAGCAATGTCGATGGGGTGATATTTTGCGGTGTACTTTGCATTCGGGCGTGAGGTTTTTGATTCCATCTACAAAGAAGATAGAATCGGTTGATAATTCAGTTGTCTAATCGCTTGACCGCTCACTCAACTGAATATGCAACTGCCTGACCACTCGTTCAACTGGTCGCACAGGTGATTGACTGATTGGTTGAAGTGCTGACTAATCAGGACTTCAACCAATCAACCGGTTAATCGCGCAACTGCGCAGTCAGATGATTGGGTGGGCGATTGATTGGACAGGTGTATAATCAGTTGGGTGAAATGTCGGTTGAATTGCCGTGGGACCGCATGGGCGGCAGCAACCGACGGTCACAGAGGGGCGGTAACATTTACCATCCACGCATAGAGCGGAGTCTATTGCGCTGAGAATCAATGGTGACTTGACGGGGATTCAGTTGTGCGACTGATTAGTCAACCAGTCAATCACCGTCGGGTGTCATAGTATTATTAAGAGACATCTCGTATCATCGACCCGATTTGAGAGCCTCCAGTCGGAGGCGTTTCGTGTCGTTGACGTTGCAAAGTAAGGGATAATTTTTCATTCTCACCAAACATTTTTGTCCGGATATAGCATAAGGTTGTACATGTATATAGCTATATACAATAGATATAGCCCCTTCCCAGTATCGTTTCATCTGAAATATTTGTCCTCAACATTCGCACGGTCTTCAGACAGACTGCCACAGAGGCAATCCATTCTGTTTCCTTATTGTAGAGTGTGCCCATTGGAGTACAGCAAGGTGTCCAAACAGTTACCGTTTGGATTTTGGGTAACTCTGTCGTTCCCACAAAATAACCTTGCCGTGCCGGGGCTTGGGCGCGCTCCGAAGTCGCAATCCCCATGTTTTTCTTATACTTTCACAGCCTCAAAGCATCCATTAAGGCATTCGCCAAATCAGATGAGACCATGCGGATAACGTTGGTGTCGGCAAGGGAACGACCGACTAGGTTGACGCTGCCGTACCAGCCGATACGTTGGTCGATGATGGCGCATTGCATCCTGCATTCCGGCCTGTTAATGATGTTGAAGCCCATCGCCTGAAGTTCGGCTTCTCGATGACCTGTTTCAGAGATGACGATGGTGATACTGACACCGCGTAGTGAGGTGGCGGCCAGTAGGTCGATGACACGAGGTGTCCGGATCCAGCGCAGACGTGTTGTCGATATTACTATACTCCGTTTGGCTGATGCGAAGTCTGTATGGAATGGCTGCTCAAAGTTCACTGCGTCTAAGATGACCTCGGTAGCAGTTTCGGCAAACAGCCCTTCGTTAGCGACAGCGATGGAATAGCCTACCGCTTTGTAACCTTGAAGACGCTTACGATACATCGAGTCACAGACCGGAACGCGCAGGTCGATGTAGTCGTAGATACGGGTTTCGTTTTTACCGGGATAGTTGCGATGCAGTCGTCCGGTGTATTGTGCAATAAGTCCTTTCCATGACACAGGGAGGGCAAGCATCAGAGTGTCGAGCCGCGGAAGGTCGAAACCTTCTCCGACGTATTTGCCGGTGGCGACAATAATCAATAGTTCGTTTGCCGGAATATCGTTCAGTCGAGACATCACCTCTCGCTTGGCTTTTGCTGAATCATTGCCTACGAGTCGTATGACATTCGGACAGATCTTACGACATTGTTCGGTAAGGATATCAACGTGAGCCGTTCGAGCAGTCAAAATTATCGGAGTGCGTCCTTCGGCGAGGTTGGCAACGACATCATCCAGTATGAGCTTATTTCGCGATTCGTTTTCGGTTAGCTCATCGAGAATCTGAGCGTAGTTGCTGTCATCGGCATTGAGATTGCGATGAGAAGTAAAACGCGGGATAAGAAGTCGCCGGAATGATTGTTTAGACAACTGTGCTTTTGCATCGGACGTATAACGGATTTCACCGCATTGCATAAAGATGATCGGCTGGTGGCCGTCTTTGCGTATTGGCGTGGCGGTAAGTCCATAGACATAACGAGCGTTCACCTCACGGAGAACGCGCTCAAAGTTGACCGCCGGGGCATGATGGCACTCATCGACTATCACCACGCCATACTCGCGCACAAACGGTTTTACCTCATTGTCATTAATGCACGATTGTAGTAGAGCGATGTCAATTTTGCCATTGAGAGTGTTCTCAGTAGATGATAATGCTCCGAATTGTTGAAATTTCTTACGCCGGCCACGACCTTTGGGTTGTTCCTCCGGTTGAAAATCTGTTATCAAGTATTCCGACAGACGTTCGCGCCATTGGTCGAGCAATGCCTTGGTATGTACCAATATCAGAGTGTTGACCTCCTTCCGTGCAATCATAGCGGCAGCGGTAACGGTTTTGCCAAAGGCTGTTGTAGCATACAGGGTTCCACAACGATGCCGGGCAAGTTCAACAATCGCTTGTTCTTGCTCAGGATACAGCAGTCCATTGAACTCTACCGTAATAGGCATTCCCGGGTTTGCCTTATCCTGAATCTCAACGTCCACATTATTTTCTCTGAGGAAATCCATGGCGGAATCTTCACAACCTCTTGGCAGAATGAGATATTCGTCAGTTATCTCCGAGCATGATATTATGCGTGGAAGATTATAGACAGGCAGTCGCATTCCGAGTTTCGCATAAAATTCAGGGTTCTTGAACGCTGCCAGACGCTTAAGATGATTTATAGCTTTGGCAGACAAATCCTTTGTCGGAATATAAATGCCGGATGAGCGTATAATGGTGATGCTCTTAGGGAAATCAGCCTTATTCATAGGCTTTGGCAACGGGCGTTCCCATGGTGCGGATTCGCTGGACTTTGACAGTTCGCCAAGCGGCTCCCGGTCATATCTCGTCACTAACTTCTCGACCTCTGCGGCTGTCATCTTCGTCATTCTTTGAAGATATGCCCATTGGTCAGTAAAGGGGATGAAGTCATCATCCACAAACACACTGTTACCGTCTTTACGCGCTCTCCCTTGCAGTGGCAAGGCAACGAGGTTGCCGAATCCGCCCGTAGGCATATAGTCTTGGTTGGGAAAGAACCGGTCGTATGATTTGAAAGACATTTTTCCCTCCCGCTCCATCGCCTCTGTGAGAATTGCATTACCCAATCGCCGTGCCGTCTGAGCTTTTATCGGTTCGACAAACAAAATCCAGACATGAGCGCCATTGCCGGAGCGAGATCGCTCGATATATGCCGGAACGCCCCACTCGCGACAGACAGACACATATGCTCTTACATCATCTTGATACCCATGCTCGCAACTCTTGTCATCGAAGTCGCAACAAAGAAAACTGCAAGTACTATCCTCTAAAATAGCATAAACTCCTACAACATCACGTCCATTTGGGTCTTTCCCTTCAAGATGCCTGTAAATATCATTGTAGCCTAACGGCTGGAATTCGCGGTTGGGACATTCCGCACATTTATACTTTTTCTTGTCGCAATTCTCCCGATTCCATTCCCGAGCGCATACCGGCTGATAGCCGCTTTTACCTGAGGAGGAACTAAACCATCTCCGAGCGAACACATCCTCTCGTCCCTGAAACAAACTGCGAAACAGCATGACCTTCTCCTCCAAGGATAGCGTTGATACTGCTGACGAAGTTGATTCTTCTACAACAATTCCATGCTTCGCCAGCAATGCCCTAAGTCGGGCATTCTCAATTCGCAACTTTTCCAGTTCGTTATACTCAGATTCATTCATAAGAAAATCCTTTGATTGCAAGGCCTATATTTGCCTGAATTTGCCCTAATCGCACATAAGCTACATAGAATCAGAGGGTTATATTTTATCAATTAACCATTGTTAACAAAAAGTCAACAGTCGTCTCAAATGTTTAAGCGATTTCTTAACGCTTCCATCAGTATATGATATTCTTTCTTGTAGCGTTCAATACGGGCATAATCTTTCTCCGTCGGCTTTTGAATTCGGCTTATATCTATATTACTCTCTAAATCCTGTAGCTTGACTTTCAAAGCGAGAAAATTCCTTGAGATACGGTTGATGTATTCTTCTCTTGATGATGCGGTATGATGGTTGAGAAGGGTCAATGCCGTTTTTATTTCATCGCGCTCTTCATTGGTTATGACGTGTGTTGTTTCGCATGGATATTTATCAATGTCTTCCATCCAATCTTCCCACCAGTCTTCCTCCCACCAATTTTCTTTTGGATTATTCAGGAGTCTCGATATTTCTTTATCAAGCAAATTCATAACATCTTCTACGGTCACATTGCAATCCTCAGAAGCGTCATGCAGAAAGCCTACGACTTTTTCTTTCCAATCGTATCCGGATGATGCTACTTTCAGGAGATGAGATTCAAAGTAATCGTTTCCTCCTTTATCCGTCTGACCATTGTGCAGCTTTTGAGCCACCAATCCTGCGGCATAAACAATTTTTGTCATATAACCCATGTCATTTTCCAGGCTGTTAAGACGTTCTTTAGCTTCCTTTGGATCAAATGTAGCGATATAATCATAATATTGACGCATAAGCATCTCGGTATCCGACATCGGGTCCATGAAATCAAAAAGAGTATCCATATACTCGTCCATATAGTTCAAATCTCTTTCCTGAAGAGCAATAAATCCGGCAAGCATCGTTTTGACTTGCCGAAACCGGGCATTATTCATCTCCGCTATAGGACGAAACGCCTTTATCAATTCTTTTGAGAGTACGGAATCTTCCATACGAATGATTTTATAATTTTATTCAATGACTTCCCATGTACCGGATTTAAGAGATCCGACTCTACGAAGTCTACCGTCGGCTTTAAGCTTTTCAATTATTCGGAACATCGAAGATCGGGTTTTATTGAACATTTTTGACAATTGTTTTATGCTTATTCGTTTGTCCTTCCTAATCTGATTCAATACTAAATCCTGTATGTTGTCAAGCGAATCATCATTGTTCCGGATTGTTCCGCTCATTGTTCCGCACATTGTTCCGGATTGTTCCGCTGTTGTTCCGCTATTGTTTCGCTTCATTCCATTGGTGACATTATTGGTGACATTGGTGCCACTTTCAGTAGAATTAAGTATAACAGCCGGAGCTTTTACTGTGACATCGGAATTGTTGCCGTTATAAGCGCGGTGCATCACGGCGTTCATGGCGAGCTCGCGGATAGCTTCCCACGGATAGTTGATGCGTGGTTCCTCGCGGAGCACGCTGACAAACTCAGGTCGCTTGCTTTCAATGGAATATTTGATAAAATACTCCAGTTCCTTCAGCATTGAGATGAGATTGCCCTTGAAGCGGTTTTTCTTTCAAAACCTTTGTTGCACGGTTAGTCCCGGCAAACTTAACATACTGAATGTATGCGCCGGGAATGAAATATTGAGGGTCGTGTCCGAGTAGAAGTATCCCTGCGTAAGTCGGGCAATCAAATCGTGTGTCGAAAAGGCGCAACGATGCCATCTGCTGAATCGGCGTGCGCTTGTCCTTTGCCAATGTTGCCGGAGACACGGCTTTAGGCAGATACCTTGTGGATTTGCCCGGACATGACATCACGGGTGCGGGATTCTATTCTCACTATGCTTTTAAGTCCGACACATCTGTCTTTGTCGATGATGTTGTCGAGGTCGGTTATGACCGGGCAGGTTCTTGTCTCCTCCCGTCCATGGGCCTTCCCCTCCATGGCGTGACCCGACGATGGCTTAATATCTGTAAAAGAGCCGCTTACCCGGTCGGGCATTTCAGGCTGATCCCCTTTCAACGCAAGGATATAATCGGCTCCACGCTCTATTATCGTCCTTGCAATCTCTTTCTGACAGCCCATCGCGTCGATTGTGACTATGCAGTTTTTCAGTTCGAGTATGCGGAGAAGTCTGGGTATGGATTTAATCTCGTTGCTCTTTCCTACAACCTTTTCCTGCGCGGGCAACAGGTTGTCCGCCCTGTGTGCGTTCCACGCGAGGGTCACTTATGGACGAGAAAAAATCTATGGGAGAGTTGGTGTTTGTCTACAGAATTATCGGCTGTCAACTGATTTATATTGGTCAACAGCCGTTAAGTTTATTTAAGATGCGTCTGCCGTGACCTGTTTTTAAGCATCAACGCAATCTGGCCCCAAATCCAGTTTTTCATCCTCATTCGCAATCGGACACAAACAACTGTATCTGCTTCGGGGTGGCGTTACGGGTGTGCACAACAGGCGACGGAGACAAGAGATAGATTGTGGGCATGGACAACAAATCGTATAGTTCGCCGGTGTCGACAGCACCCTCGGGCGAATAGCCCACAACCCAAGTTTCAGGCAGGGTGGCGGCATGTCGGCGCCAAACCGGGTTATCAACCGCAAACGGGGTGATTAGCATCACCTTAAGCGCGCCATTTGCTATCGCCTCCGATATCCGGCGGTCGGCCGCGAGTTGCCGCTCAAGATTGTTGCAGTTGTCGCAGTCAGGGTCGTAAAACACAAGCACGCACTTATCCGTCCCCCCGACGGTTTCATGGAGCGTGCTGCGGGAGCCGTCGCGTGCCACGAATCCGAAATCAGTTGCCGGCATGCCCGGACGGTTCTTTGCCAACCCCTCCAAACGTGCCTCTATCCTCAAACGCTCTTCGGGCGGCAAGGCGGCGCATGCAAGCATTTCGCGTGCCATTATTTCATAACCGGCCTCATGCCACACCGGCGATTCACGCTCATACAGATATTGACCCGCAAGCCCGGAAAGAATCTCCACAGCAACACTGTCGGCACTGCCACGCACAAGCAGCGTATCCACGGCCGCGCTCACCGCCAGGGAGTCGGCATGCGGAAACAGGCTGAAAAAATTCACCGCATTCTGCTCAAGAAACGCCTCGTCGCGCGTCATCGTTGTGTCGCCCCAGTCCATCCCGTCCCAGAAATGCCGCATAATGTATGCCGCCCGCTCTCCGGGCGCTTTCATTTCCGCAGGCACATCGGGCAGCGGCAGCTCCTTCACAGCCCCACCTGCAAAGCCCGAAAGTCCCAATACAATCCCCGCAAAAAACAGCGCTCTTTTACCTCCTCCCATAATCATCGCTCAATCAACTAAAAAAACAACAAGGTGACAACTTGATGTCGCCACCTCGCACAAAATTACGAAATCTTTACGCATCCCCAAAATCCGCCCATGCAATCGCTGCTAATCTTCAACCAAACGCACAAATGCAGCCGACGTATTGGCATTGTAAGGGGCCGCAACTCCCGGAACGGTGACATCCGTGGATTGATTCACCTGCTGTATAAGGTTATCGCTTGTTAAAGAAGTAAAATCAAAGGTGAAATAATTTATGTCCCATCCCACATTATTGCCATTCCGGGAATTAAGATAATACGCAGCACCCGGACGACGCCACAAATCATAAAACAACGGGCGGTCATTGATACCAGGCATAGGATAGAACTCGTTTCTGACAGCATAACGAAGCACCCCACCCCAGTTGCCAAACGGATTACCAGCAGAATTATCACTCTGCTTGATTCCGGAACGACGTCGGTGGCCATAGCCGGAATTGCCTATCGGGAAGAAAATATGCCTTCCGCTGAACTCACTGTCATTTTGGTCGTCAGTCCCTGAAAGGTTGTAGACGAACACACCACGCATGCCGCATTTCTTTTTGTCAGACCGATTCCAGCGATAGCCGTATGCCTCAGTAACACTATTCGCACATTCCGTTGCACCGTCGGCATAAAGCACACCGAACCCTTGACCGATATCATCGTTCTCTTTCAACTTGTTAAAATCGGTGAATTCCGCAACTCTGCCTTTCACACTCATGGCCTCATCGGAAAATTTCGCTTGGCTGTTGCGGCCGTAGAAGTCAGTCCACAGTTTCTTATCCGATTCGGCACAGACAGTGTAGCCATCGGTGGCGATATTGAACTTTGTGGAGGAAGGATCTTTGAAATCTGAAACCTGCACTGTGTATGACCACGGTGTGTGATCGTTGACGTTTGAGGAAGCGTCGATTGGATACTCCAGATTGGCGAATTTGAACAACGAGCCTTCATCCATCGGATTGTCGACCTCCTCGTTTCGGGTTCTAAGGTTTCCGCAATGCCATTTGGCACCCCCCGAAAGCAATGCTATAGGCTCATAGCCTTTACGCACAAAAATCAGATGATAGCACGAATAGTTGTGATATTCTACACGTATGATAGCGCATCCATCCTTACCGGTAAAGTTAACATAAAAATCACATTTTGAACCTGTCGATCCCTCTACAATTTCACCGGCACGACCACCTGCCGATTTACTCAAGGTTATGACACCGCGGTCACCACGCACCACTTTTGCCCGCCATTCCCCTTCGGATTCCAAATCAACAAAGGTTGTAGCATCCTCACGCGGGAGATAACGCAAGGTGACATGAAACGGATCCGTATTACCCGACGAGCGGTATATACCCTTTGGGTTCACTATACGCCGTACTTGATAAATTGTCACATCATCAGTCAAATCAGGGGTGACGCTGTTCTCATTCCCTTCAAACCACACATTCACTGTGACCACCGCCTTGCGCTGATATGCTACATAGGGGTTATTCCCAGTATAGCCTGTGGACGCAATCATCTGCTTGGCACGGGTGTACATAGGCAACTGCAAGTGATAAACCAAACTGTCGGATTTGGCATCATCGATATCAACCACATAAGTATCATCCTCCAAAGCCCCCGACCAGTCGTCGCGTGAATCATGCACACCTTCTGCCATATTATTATAAGCTCTTTGCCCACGATGGTTATTATTATAATATGACTGGTTTGTCATCCCACCATCATTTGTGAGAACTGTGGCTACGGTTTTACGCAACGACAGGAAACCATTCCACTGGAAATTATTTGCATCATCCACAGCCGGATCATTCCAATATACGGCTGTGGCTTCTGGCGGAGTGGAATGTGTGCCTGCGGCACCTTCCGGTGCCCAACGGTTCTGCTTGATATTGGCGGTGACGCGTGCCACCTTTTTCGTGCCTGACGAAATCGACACGGGCAGCATCATAGAGTGGTTGTAGAGATATGATATGTAATAGGGATTAGGCACGTTGATACTCGGCTTCGGCACACGATACTGGATATGGAAATCCACATCGTTTGCCTGGCCGTTGAATTTCATCGTCAACTTATAATGATGGTTTCGTTCTGCATTATAATCATCTATGACGTTTTTTCCAAGCATAAAACGGTACACAATCGACCCACGGGATACATGGTTCGCGTTTATCGACACATAATATCCTGTTATCTCCACATATGTGCCATAGGGTCGGGCATCTTTCCATGCCGCATTATTGATATTGCCGCCGTCAGGATATGAAACCTGCTTATTGGCGCCTGTCACATCCTGGCGCTTATCCGACATCGTTCCCTGTTCCCCCTTGGGCTGCACGTTTTCGTAGAAATACAGAGCCTCGGTTTCGTCATGGCTCCCTCTGGGGCCACCGCCACGGGTTATGCGGTTCTTATAATCCGCATTATATTCAAACGTCTCATCATCAGGTTCTACATCCCCTTCATAATAGGGAAGGATTTCCCCGTCGATAAGTTCTGTTTTCTCGGTAGGATCGCCTGAAAGGCCGGGACGGTTTGATGCTCCGAGAGGGCACGTCAGCGGTATATCCTTTATCTGGGCTTTTTTAATATACACGAACACCCCGTCGTTAAGCCCCGACCCGTCGTAGACGATGGTCAGTTTGGATGCCGCACGCACAACCCATGCATGCATACTGCCTGACTTTTTGATTGTAACCACAGGGGCATCGAAATCGGATGCATCATGCTCCATATCCTCGTCCTGCGAAAACCAGCCGAACATCTGCGAGTTTTTAGCAACATCATCGGTCTGCCACGTCAGTGAAAGTGATTTCAGATATTCTTCGCGGCTAACATCCTCATCCGAAAGGTCGACATTGGCCACGGCATAGATTTTATACTGCCCATTATTGAGACGCATCTTGAACTCTGCATGTCCTGTCTGCTCCTCGGCACCAGCAACGTCGTCGGGACGGTCGTTGGGACGGATGTCGTTGACGGTGAAATCCGTAATCGGAAGTTTTTGAACCAGTGTGCCGTCCACATTATAGACTGCCACCCACAGCGTGTTGATAGCCTTTATGGCATCGCCGGCCGAACGGCGGTTCTCCAAAGCCGGAGTGAAACTCTTGAACCCGACGGTGACCGCGATTTCGCTTTCACCTGGGGGAATGAATTCTTCGCGTCCGAAATCATCCACGCACGACGACGATGCGAACATTGCGGCCAGCAGGAACAATACCAAATATATCTGTTTTGCGATTTTCATTTTACAAATATCAAGTATCAAGGTTTTATGCCGAAATCAGGTTCAAGAAGCACTTCCCCATAAGGCATCACATCCACACTCCATGTCATTTCGGAGACGTTGCGTTTGCAAATAAACTTATACCAGTAGTTTCGCAGGAGGTTGTAGGGGGAGCCAGGGGTTGTGCCCGACGGAGCGCCTGCACCATATCGGAATGGGACATCGAATGTGTTGCCATCCTTGTAGGTTACCTGCAGATAGCATCGGTCGGCTCGTTCGGTGCCGTCAGTGCCTATGTTGCGGTATTCGGGCACGTAGGTCACGAAATGGCCGTCGGCCGCACGTTTCTCAAATGTCATGGGCTCGGAGGTTTCCCACACGGAGGGATTTGCGGCGGGCAACGACGGAGTGGTTACGAAATCAGCATCGTTGTCGTAGTCAAATTTCACATACTGATCCTGGTGCGTCACCCCGAGCGGGGCTTTGTAGGCACGTGTGTTGTGCCCCACAAGGCGCACGGCCGAGATTGGCGTGACAGTCTCCGCATTGTCCCACACCTCGATTTTGGCGTAAGCCCGCAGCAGCCACAGCGACTCGTCGGCAAAGGTGGTTTCGTCGGGGAGGAACCTGACATTATTGTATTGTGCCACCCCGAAAAATGGCAAGCGGTCGTTTAATCCGAGCACAGCCGGTGCCGGGGAGTAATCGGCTATACCCTCGGCGCTTTCCACGAGGTCGGCAATTGTGGTGACCCCGGCTTCCAGTGAGGATGCGGCAGGATAGGTGCGCCAGTTGGCCAGCATCACCACCTTGAACGAAGGCTGCTCGTAGCAGTCGGGAATCAGTTCGTCAACACGGAATGTGATTGAATATGTCACCACGCCGCTCCCCGGAGCCGCCATTGCATTTAAGTTTGGTTCGGCGATTTCCGCAATCAGTTTGTCGTCGAGATTGAAAAGGTAAACCCTCAGATCGGGGGTTTCTCCGCCGATGTATATATAGTTTTCATAGCCCGTCCCCGGAAGGTAGTGCCCATTGTCGGGGGGAGTTGCAGCACGGGAATCCTGTTTCCCGGCAGAATCGCCCATCCTGATATACAGGCCCAGCGTGCACGACGAGGTTTCATCATCCACACTGCCAGCCCCCGGAGTGTCGGGACGCATCCATTCAGCCTCGTCGGCCGAATCGGAGCACGCGCCAAGCAACAGCATCCAGGAAATGGCTGCAACACGGGTTATGCGTATTATGTTTTGAGTTCTTAAAATCATTTTGCAATGTTCAGAAATCGAAGTCGGGCCCCATCCTCCCCTGTCAGATTTTGTTTGCGGTAATGCCGTGGCACAGATGCCCTCGGCATTCCGTAGAAGATTCCTTCCCCCCAATAATCGGAGAGTTTTTGAGTTTTATATCGGTCGGCATCGGGAATGCACATATCGCTGCGACGCGCGCGGCGGCAACGGCAGCCCACAATGTGTCAAACCTCTATATCGTTAATTCTCACCACCCAGTCGTTGATCACAATGCGGGTGTCGAGCCAGGAGTTGTCGGGCCGCAGGAAGAAAAACAGCTCATAGCTGCTTTCGCGGTCGAGATACTCCTGTGTGGTCAGACTGAACGGCGGCTCTTTGTAGTAGTCGCTGCAAAGCAGTTCAAGATATTTCACCAACGGGAAATCAACGATTGCTTCGCCGTCGGCCTTGCGCCTGATAACCAGGCGTGCGCTGCTCTTTTCCACAAGTCGCGAAGTGCTCATCTCGGCGTATGCCACAATCACCGGCACAGGCTGCACCTGCGAGCCGGTAATCGACACACCGGTCTGGCTCTGGCCGGTAGTCCAGGGCGTATAGGTGAGTGGCAGCACATTATCGGTGATCAATGTGTTGTCGTAATTCAGCAACGCGTTGTTGTCGGTGATTTCAAATTCGAAATCGTCAACATCCACGGTGCCGCCGAATTCCTGCTGAAGAACCACACGGATGTTGTTGGTGTTCTTCATCATTTTCACAGTGCCTTCGGGTTGCGGATAGGCCGATGTCAGAGAGAGCTCTCCCCAGAACAGGTCGTGAAGCTTGCGTTGCCTGGCAACGGTGGCATTGACCTGCGAACGGTCAATAAGCACTCGCCTGTCACCGGTCAGGCTTCCGAAATCGGGTGTCTCCACCATCGAAAACGAGCTTTTGTCACACGCCATGCCGCCATACGCCACAAAGCGGTAGTCGCCGGGGGTGAGGTCGAGCGTCATACGGTACGCTTCATCGCGCAATTCAGGCCCTGTGACAGTGCGGGTGGTGACATATCTGCCGTCGCCGTCGTAGACATACAGCGTAAGGCAATCCACCTGAGCGGGAAACGCATTGGCGAATTCCATGTTGTAGTCGTAGACAAACCGCAGTGACACGCCATAGGGGCAAGGATCGAGATCATCGTAGATAAGACCGTTGCACGATGAAAGGGGTAGCCCCATGGCTACGGCGCAAAGCGCCGCACCCATGAGGTTGTTGATCAGATTTCGTTTACCGTTAAACATGCTTGTGTATTGGAAGCTGTTTAATGTTTAAAATGCATTTTCAAAAGCAAGCAGTGAACGCTGCATATCCGATCCCCTCCCTTCGAAGGGGATTGTGATGTGCATCTGCCTGTCAGAATTCGATATTGTTCTCGCGGACAGTCCAGGGCATGACTTCCACGCTGAGGGAGATGTAAACATCGCCCGACTCATCGGGATTGTCGGGATTTTCCGGATCGGGATCGTTATCCGACAGGCGCGGATGACCCAGACGGTTGATGTTGGTAACCGCGAGTTTGTAAACATTGTTGCGCACAACTCCGAATTCCATGTCGCCCATCACGCCGTTGTTTCCATTGTCGTTGTGACGGTTCCAGTAGAAATAGTAGCAATAGTAGCCCCAGCCGTCTTTTTCATCCTCGCTCGACTGATAAAGGGTGATGCCGTTGGTTGTGGCGGCTTTCTTGAATTCCTGCAACAGGTGGTCAGAAGGTTTCCCTGCTTTGTTCCACTGCGCCCACTTATAGTCAGGGCTGTTCGTGTCTGTGGAAGTAGGGATGTTGCCATCTGCATCTTTTTCTACTGTCGCTGTACCGAACACTGCCGTATAGAAGGCGTTGGTGGTTATCACGGTGCCCTCGGTGGTAGTGGCAGCCTTGATGGCAGCCTTGCGCACGTTCTCCCAGGTCACATAAAGATTGCCGCCGAAAGTGTAGAGAATCGGGTCGGCGTTAGTGTTATGACTCAGGCCTTCTGCCTTGTAGTCAAGCACATCGGCAAGATGTTTCACTCCCTCATCGTCCGATTGACGAGCAGCGTCTGTGGGAATCATCTTACCCTTGAAAACTACGCCGGTCGAGAGGCCCTCGGTCATACGGCTCGTATTGTTTACGGTGTTTTCAGTCACATAGCGCCAGATGTGATATCTCTTGTCGCCGAATTCATCCTTGTCGTTTTCAAGCACATCAGATATGAGATAGGAATCCCACTGCTCGCGTGCGATTTCGTCAACCTTGTTGTTTTCAGGATTGAAGAGAGGATAGTTGAACGCATCAAAACCGGGACGCTTTGTGGCGAAATCCACATCTTCAACATAATTACCGGTCACACCGGACAGGCCGAAAGGCAACTCGGGCATGCAGATGCCGCCGGGGGTGACACGACGGTAATAATAGAACTTGTTGCTCATGTTCACCAGTGCCATGCGGTCGAGGCGGATGTCGACAATATTGGTGGGCTGTGCATTGGGATCGTCGCCAAGCACTGTGGCAACAACATGATAGGTGTTTGCCGGAGCATCAGCATCGGGATGACCGTCGCGGAAGTCGAAACGGGCAACAGCGCGCTCCACACGCACAGCCCCGTTGTTGGCAAGATATTCGCCTGAGGGGGTCGACACGTTAAGCGACAGATCCAGAGGAGTTCTTTCCGAGGTGTAGGCATCCCAGTCCTTGATTGTGGCCGGGAGCTTCTTGGCTGCAATCACGGCATTGGTCATAAGGAAGTTGTTTTCCGCCCAGATTGTGGTGTTCTTGCTTGTCGACTTGCTGCTCTCCACAACCTCGCAAACCTCATTGAGCCATGCATTCGACAATGGAGCCACGCCTTCCTTGAACTTGGCAACGATTTCATCCGTGTAGTTGCAGATCACAAACAGGTTGATCTCCTGTGAGAAGGCCGAATTGCTGTAGTAGGAGGCAATTGCGGTTTTCGAGAACTTGGAGGTTGCCCGCAGAGATGTTTTGTTGGTCGACAGAGCGATGTTCGAGGCGCTGTTAACCTCGCCGAAGGTGATAAAGCCGTTGTCGCTTTTGCGTGCGAGCACTATAAGCATGTTGCGTACGGTGTTTTCACGGTCTTTTCCCACTTCAGTGCCATTGCTGCTGGTGGAATAATCGTCGTCGGGGTTCCCGGTTGTGCTGCGGCCGTTGCTTCCTGCAACAGGGAGCTGCACGTTAACTGTCATGTAGACAGCCTCGCCATTGTCGATAATCTCCTGGCCATCATTGCCATTCCCTTCAATGGGATCGTCGGCCGAGCACGATGCCATGGCACTGGCAAGCATTACCGCGATGGCTCCAAGATAGAATTTCGTCTTTTTCATTGCTCTGAAAGTTAATTGGATATTGTTAGATTATAAATTACAAATTTGGGTTATGTCCTATAAATGATTGGTTATAAATACCATTGGAAATAGCAAAGGTTATGAGGACGGACGTAGCTTTCCCAGTAATAAGCGGCCGCAGCCTACCTGCATGAAGTAATGCCGTTGAAGGAACGACATGCATGCAAGACACACTGTTACCGTCTTATCGTACTACGAAAACTATATCCTTGGGGGTGATGCGTAAACGCATCACTTCATGAGGTTCTTCACCTGCTCGATTGCGGCAGGGGCATCGGCTACACGCAGCATGGCAGCACGTTCGAAGAATCCGAGGGCGGTTTCATAATCGCCCTGGCGTGCCGAGATTATGCCACGGTTGTAGATGGCTTCGGGAGCTTCACCGGCCTTGTCAAGATAGCGTGCAGCCCCTTCATAGTCGCCGCGCTGTATTGCCGACGATGCCGCGTTGAGATTGGCGACTTCCGAATCGGGATAAAGGCGCACGGCTGTTTCAAAAAGGTCGTTATAGGTTTGCGAACCCGGTTCGAGCGTCGAGGCCGCAGTGAAGAATTCCTGTAGGCTGAGGTTCTGCGGACGTGTGTAAAGCACCTCGATAATCTCCTTGGGGTCGCTGTAGGAACGGATTGTATAGTCAATCTTATAGTCGGAGTGACGCAACGCGGGATAAACGTTGGCCAGCAGGAACGCATACTGTTTCGGATAGGTGGAACGGATTTTGGCATCACGCGGGTCGGGAGCCAGCGAGCTGTTGATTATCGACAGGATTCCGTCGCGGTTCTCTATGTTTGATTTTTCAACCCACTCGCACAAGCCATCCCAGTCCTCGGGTTCATAAGAAGTCGTGATGAATCCGGGTTCGAAATGATAAAGGGTCTCCACATAGGTTTTCAACGCCTCGGTACGCCCTTTAGCCAGGCGCACGTTGTTGTTCCACGAACCCTCAGGCGAAGCGAAGCCTTTGATTGAAAGGGCTGTGATGGTAACATCGCGGTCGTTACGCACGGAGTCGATTGACGCGCGTATTTTAGCGAGTTCCACGTGGTTGTTTCGATAGTCGGGATTGATTTCGGTGCGGTTCACCGGGAAGTCGACAAAGGCGCGTCCGCGAAGTTCGCGTGTCTTCACGGCCTCGGCCGTCGGCACTATGTAAAGAGGCACCGCCATAAAGGTGCGCGTGCGGAAATCCAGGGCCTCCACCGGTTGCAGATATTCGTTTGAAGTCTCATTGCAGCATCCCGCCACACGTTCGCGGATAACGAGGTTTGAAGTCTCCATCCACGGCTGGTAGGCAAGCTGTGTGGAATAAGGGATGCTCATCCCCTCGCGGAAACGATAGAGCTTCAGGCTGTCGGAAAGCTCTTCATGGCGCATAGCCTGGAGATAGCGGTTGCGCCCGGCCACTATAAGCGCCGGGAGGGGCGCTTCGGTGCCGTCGGCCCCTACGATTACAGGATTAAGACGCAGCTCCTTGTTCGACGGGATGTCGATGCCGTCGAATTTCATGGTGAAGCCGCAGTTAAGGAAGGATTCGGAACGCTCCACGCGCACGTCGCCAAGGGTTATGCTCGCCGAATCGAGCGCCGCCATGGCAGCCGTTGCCGATGGCGCCGACGCCATCATGACGATTCCACAGAACATACCCGGTATCCCGGAAAATATCTTATTCATAGCTTACTCAGGATTAGAATACATAGACTAGGTTGATGGCCGCTTTCGTCGGGCCTACATAATTATGATGACGACCCTCTTCAAGTTTTGAACCGCACTTGGTGCACGGATAACGGTCGAAACGTGTGTAGATATACCCTACCCCGATTTCGGCCTCAAGGTTCCAGTGCTTGCCGAGCATCCACGAATAGCCATAGGCTATGCCGGCTCCGGCAAACCACCCTTGATAACGGGAATTTTCGAGGTTTTTGAAATTGGTGCCGAGAAATTCGAAACCGTGCGACAGGGCGCCGACGTTATACTGCCCTCCGAGCAAATGCGCCCCGACGAAATGACCGGCTATGGCATCACAGAACCAGTAGCGCGCCTCGGGCTGCAAAAGCCAGTGCTTCCACCGTTTGCCGCCCGAAAGAGTCCAGGCATTAAGGTTTCCTGAAAGGTCTACGGACCAACGCGGGGCAACCGCGACTTCGGCCCCGAGGTTGACGGTAAGTGTCGCATCATAGAGCAAGTTGGTCTTTATTGCCACATCGTTGCCTGATGCACCTGCAGTGAAAACAGTCCCTGCGGCCACGACAAGGGTCGCAAAGAGTTCTTTTATTTTCTTCATAGTTGGAAAAACGTACCTATATGAATGTATGTGTGATATAGTTTACCAGGGTTAATCATGAGGGAGACGGCAATCCGGAAACAAAAGGAGTTTCCACTCGGAGACAGCTTCCAAAACCGAAGTGCCGCAACGCAAACCATCCTGCCATAAAGCTGCATGGCATACGTATCCAGTTTCAATCCACAAAAGTAAAATTTAAAGGATGTCCGGCAAAGCAACCCCACCCCGGTTTTGCACTTATTAACCAAAAGAGCATGCACAATCGCCTGTATATCAGCACGTTAACTAGGGGGGGGTAATTTGTTGACCTACAAGCGTTTACATTGCGAGATTATATACAATCCACCGCTTCCTCTGTTAACATTTTTTATCCTTAACATATATTCCATCCAATTAACTAAACCCGGCTACATCAAAACGCCCTTTGCCAGGAGCATTTGGATGCCGTTCAGACTTTTTATTGATTCAGACAAAATTTCAACAGCTTCCTATCCCGTTATGTTGCGTGAAGTTTGTAAATTTGCAAATTAATTTAATGGAAATGACTCCTACAGACCATAAACACCCTGATTCCGACCGGCATGAAGCGGCCAAACAGGCCGTAATCGACCGGCGCTACCTGCGCATGGCCGAAATATGGGCTGAAAACTCCTATTGCCAACGTCGCAAGGTGGGGGCTATAATCGTGAAAAATTCCATGATTATTTCCGACGGGTTCAACGGCACCCCGTCGGGATTCGAAAACGTGTGCGAGGACGAGGCCGGCATAACCAAACCCTACGTGCTCCACGCCGAGGCAAACGCCATCACAAAGGTGGCGCGCAGCAACAACTCCTCGGACGGCGCCACACTCTACATCACCGCCTCCCCATGCATGGAATGCTCAAAACTCATAATCCAGGCCGGGATAAAGCGGGTGGTCTACCATGAGCTTTACCGAATAACCGACGGGATAGAGCTTTTGCGACGCGCAGGGGTGGAATGCGTGCACGTTCCGGAACTAGCGCCCGATGCGACGACATAAACATCAACCAGGCAAAACTGCAAACCAGCAAAAGCGCGATACCAAAACCAAGCCTTAAACAATATAGAAAACGCCAAAGCACCGGCAATGACCGGGGAGCATACACAATAATGAAGCATTTGAACAAAGCATCGGTATGGGTGCCCGTCACAGTGGCACTGACGTTCGTGTTGGGATTTCTCGCAGGCGACATGCTCAACAGCCAAAGCGGCCCGACCCCTACCCAGAAGAAATTCCAGACCATAATCAACCTTATCAGGAAAGATTATGTGGACGAGGTGAACCTCGACAGCCTGCTCGAACACACCCTGCCAAGCATGCTTACCAACCTTGACCCGCATTCCGCCTATATCCCGGCAAAAGACCTCAGGTCGGTCAACGAAGAACTCGACGGCAGTTTCTGCGGCATAGGCGTGCAGTTCATGCTCAACAACGACACCATCACGGTTATAGAGGTGATTTCGGGAGGCCCGGCTGAAAAAGTCGGGATGATGGCTGGCGACCGCATTGTGAAGGTCGACGACGAAATCGTGGCCGGTATAGGCATCACACAGGAACAGGTGCTGAAAAAACTGCGCGGCGAACGCGATACCAAAGTAAAACTAGGCATCAAACGACCCACTTCAAAGAAGACGCTGAAATTCGACGTTACCAGGGGCGACATCCCCGTGACATCGATTGATGCCGCATATATAGTGAACCCCGGCATCGGTTACATAAAGGTCAACAAATTCGGCCGCACAACCTACGACGAGTTCTGGCAGTCGCTCAACGACCTGAAACGCGACGGGGCACAGGATTTCATTATCGACCTCCGTGGCAACACAGGGGGATTCATGGAGATAGCATTCATGATGGCCAACGAGTTCCTTGAAAAAGGTGAGACAATAGTGTCGACAAAAGGACGCGATTTCTATTCCACAAAAGAGGTGATTGCCGACGGGACTGGCAACTTCCGCGACAGCCAGGTGGTGGTGCTTCTCGACGAATTCTCGGCATCGTCGTCGGAAATACTTGCAGGCGCGCTGCAAGACAACGACCGCGCACTCATCGTGGGACGCCGCTCATTCGGCAAAGGGTTGATACAGCACCAGTCGGTGCTCCCCGACAGCAGCGCCATCCGCCTTACCGTAGGGCGCTACTACACCCCGTCAGGCCGCTGCATACAGAAGGACTACTCCAACTCAAGCAAATATGACCACGACATCCTCGACCGCTATGCCCGTGGTGAGATGTTCAGCCAGGACTCCATAAAGCTTGACAAAAGCCTTGAATACCTCACCCGCGCCGGCCGCACGGTTTACGGAGGCGGTGGAATCATGCCCGACATATTCGTCCCCAACGACACATCGGGCATAACATCATATTATATCAATGTGGCAAATGCCGGACTGCTCCACAAATTCGCGTTTGACTATGTGGACGCCCACCGCGAGGAATTCCAAAACATAAAATCGACCGAAGAGCTGCTGAGGCTCCTCCCGGCCGATGACACATTGCTCCGGCAATTCGTCAACTACGCGTCGCGCAACGGGGTTTCCGCCCGCTGGTACTACATCAACATTTCCCACGACCTGATTGTTAATCAACTGAAAGCCCTGATTGCCCGCGACGCACTCGACTACAACGCATATTTCACAATCGCCAACACCATGGATGCCAACGTGAAACGTGCCGTTACAGAATTGCTCGACGGAGGCGCGGCTTTCCCGATAAGGCCGCAGGACACACCTGCCGGTTCAAAACAAATTGAAACGACGAAATGAACAAGGATGATATAAGAAGCCGCGTAAAAGCCCGCAAGAGCCTTTTGTCGCAGGAAGAGAAAACCATAGCCGCACGGAACGTATTCGACCGGCTGGAGCGCTCGGCAGCATTCCTGCTGGCCGACAAGGTGCTTATGTACCATTCGCTTCCCGACGAACTGTCAACCCGCGAATTCCTCGACAAATGGGGGACGAGGAAACACTTTTTCCTCCCACGGGTGAACGGCGTCAACCTCGACATCCTCCCCTACGACCGCAGCCGCATGGCAATGGGCGCATTCCATATCGAGGAACCCTCAGGGAACGACACGGCCGATATAGCCGAAATAGAGCTTATCGTGGTGCCCGGCATAGCCTATGACCGCCGCGGCAACCGCGTGGGACGCGGCAAAGGATATTACGACAGGCTGTTATCATCGTCAAAAGCAACAAAAATAGGTGTAGGATATGATTTCCAGTTCCTAGACGAGGATATACCCGCCGAAGAACACGACATCACCATGGACATAGTGATTACCGAATCACGCCGCCTGGTGATTCACCACACCAGGAAACCCGGGAGCTGAGTAATCACCAGCTCCTGTAACAACCAACCATTATCAAGCAGCTGTGATAGCAATACAGAATCTTTCGGTTGAATTCAGCGCCAAATCGCTATTCGACAACATAAACTATGTAATCAACCGTCGCGACAGGATTGCCCTTGTCGGGAAAAACGGGGCCGGGAAATCAACGATGTTGAAAATAATAGCCGGTCTGCAAAACCCCACATCAGGCAATGTGGCAGTGCCATCCGACACTACCATAGGCTACCTGCCACAGCAAATGAAACTGGCCGACGAAACCACCCTGTTGCAGGAAGTGAGGAAGGCGTTTTCGCATATCGACGAAATGCAGAAACGTCTCGACTTCCTTAACACCCAACTGGCCGAACGCACGGACTACGAAAGCGACGAATACCGCCGCATAATCGATTCCGTGACACTCCTGACCGAGAACCTGGCCATGGAGCAGACCGAGAACCACGAAGCGGAAATGGAGAAAACCCTGCTCGGCCTAGGGTTTGTACGCAACGATTTCAGCCGCCCCACTGCGGAATTTTCAGGCGGCTGGCGAATGCGTGTGGAACTGGCAAAACTCCTCCTGCAACATCCCGACGTGCTGCTGCTCGACGAACCGACCAACCACCTCGACATCGAATCGATCCAATGGCTCGAGCAATTCCTCACGTCGAAAGCAAAAGCCGTGGTGCTGGTGAGCCATGACCGCGCTTTCATCGACAACGTGACCACACGCACAATCGAGATTTCATGCGGCAAAATCTATGACTACGCCGTCAACTATTCCAAATTTGTCGAACTGCGTAAAGAACGCATCGAGCAACAGACCCGAGCATATCTGAACCAGCAGAAAGAAATCGCCGACACCGAGGCTTTCATTGAACGGTTCCGCTATAAGGCCACAAAAGCCGTGCAGGTGCAGAGCCGCATGAAGCAGCTGGCAAAAATAGAACGCATCGAAATCGACGAGGTCGACACCTCTCACCTCAGCCTGCGCTTCCCCCCTGCCCCGCGCTCAGGCGATTACCCCGTAATCGCCGACAACGTGGGCAAAGCCTATGGCGACCACCAGGTTTTCGACAACGCCACATTCACAATAAAACGCGGCGAGAAGGTGGCATTTGTCGGTAAGAACGGCGAGGGGAAATCAACCCTTGTGAAATGCATCATGGGCGAAATCCCCTTTACCGGGATGCTGAAAATCGGCCATAACGTTAAAATAGGCTATTTCGCACAAAACCAGGCACAGTTGCTCGACGAAAGCCTGACAGTGTTCGACACCATCGACCATGTGGCCGTTGGCGACATACGCACAAAGATACGCGACATCCTCGGCGCATTCATGTTTGGCGGGGAAGCCTCCGAAAAGAAGGTGAAAGTGCTTTCAGGCGGTGAGAAAACAAGGTTGGCAATGATCCGCCTGCTCCTTCAACCGATGAACCTGCTGATTCTCGACGAGCCGACCAACCATCTCGACATGAAAACCAAGGATATCCTGAAACAGGCTATCAAGGATTTCGACGGGACGGTTATAGTGGTAAGCCACGACCGTGAATTTCTCGACGGACTGGTTGAAAAAGTTTACGAATTCGGCGGCGGCAAGGTAAGGGAATGCCTGGGCGGCATATACGAATTCCTTGAAAAGAAGAAAATAGCATCATTGCAGGAACTAGAGCTATCGAAATCACACGGGACGGGCACAGGCAAACCGGCAGCAGACACAACAGCCGGAACCACCCCCGCCAAGCAACCTGATGCCCCGCAACCACGGCTCACCTACGCCGAGCAGCGCGAACGCGAAAAAATGCTGCGCCGTGCCACCAAAAAGGTAGAAGAGGCCGAAGCAAAAGTCTCACAGGCCGAACAGGAGATAGCCGACATCGAGGCACGTATTGCAGCAGGCGAAACAGCCGGCGACATCTTCACCCTGCACCAGGCAAAGACACGCGAAATGGAAACGGCAATGTCGCTATGGGAACTTGCATCGCAGGAACTCGACGAACTCAAAGCCCGTTTTTGAAACGGCCTGACAACCGGCACTGCCGCTGATTACAGGCAGGCTTCAATTCAAAAAACAACATAAGGCACGCCCCTGCACATGGGTTAAAAGCATGTGCAGGGGCGTGCCTTATGCCGTTGACACAAATATGTAACGTTTTTTCTACAAAAATCTCAACCTTTTGTTAACACGATATGTTAATAGAGTAAAAGCTAAAGACAGTAAGTGCTCCCACATCACATACCCCGATAAAAGCCCCTATAATCTTTAGCACAACTTCATACAACCAAATAACTCCTAACAACTATTTATATGAAAAAAGCTCTATTATTGATGGCCCTCATGGTAGGATGCATGAGCGCATCAGCACAGAAAATCGACAAAAACGAGCTGAAGGAACTTCAGGCTTTCTTGTCACAGCCGGCAGAAAAGCATGCAACCAATGCAGAAGCCTTGAAAATCTCCGACTTGAAGTCACCCTCTACATGGGAAGGCGTTACCGTTGAGAACGGCCATGTCACAGCCATCGAATGGGGCGACAAACACCTGGCCGGGGCACTCAACCTCTCCGATTTCTCCGCATTAACGAAACTGAACGTGTCGCGCAACGCGATTACATCGCTAAACCTGTCGGGCGACGCAGCCCTCGTCCGCGTCGACGCCCAACGTAACAAAATCACCACGGTCAACCTCGACGGCTGCTCAAATCTGCAGGTGCTCAACATCTACAAGAACCGTATTACCGACCTGTCGATTTCAAAGACACCGTTGATTGAAACAGTCAACATCTCCAACAACCTGCTTGTGGAACTTGACGTGGCCAACTCGTCCACCCTCAAGACCCTCAACTGCCAGGGGAACCATCTCGAAATGCTGAAAGTGGAATACTGCACCAACCTCAAGAACCTGTATTGCGGTTATAACAAACTGACAGGGCTCACATTTGTGGGTGTGGAAAAACTCCAGAACCTGAACATCGACGACAACGAGATTTCGAGCCTCATCATCAGCAATCTTCCGTCGCTCAGCACGTTTATCTGCTCCGACAACAACATGAACGCCCTGTCTCTGCGCCAATGCCCCGCTTTGCTCGACCTCGTCTGCTCCTACAACAACCTCACCTCGCTGTCGGTCGAAAACTGCCCGCAACTGTTGTTTGTCGACTGCTCCTACAACGACCTGACATCGCTCAGCCTTAACAACCAGACATTCCTGCAACGCCTGCTTTGCAACAACAACCAGCTGACAATGCTCGACGTATCGTTTGACCCGGCTCTGACCTATATCAACTGCCGCTACAACATGATTACCGACTTACGCACCGTAGGCGACACATCATTAGGAATGATAGCCTGCCAGTGGAACTATTAAACCATTATCTATTAAATACGCGAACTGCGCCGTGTCTCGTCCCGACACGGCGCAGCTTATGTTTAATACGGCCAATCTCCATTACCATTCACCGTATCACCCCCCCAAACGGCATATCAACGTTTATCAGTATTGCCTTCATAAAAATTGATATAGGCAAGATTGACAAGGCGGTTCCCTCCAGGGGTGGGATAATCACCGGAAAAATACCAGTCGCCGGGGCAGCCTGGCACAGCCTTATGCAGCCCCTCCAGGCTTTGGTAAACAATCTCTATTTCAGCCTTGGTATCCTTCGGGGTCAGCATTTCCACCATCTTGGCAGAAATTTCCTCATCGGTAAACGGAGCATAAACCGCTTTGACCTCGTTTACCTGTTCTGCAGCCGGGAGTTTGGCCTGGATGAGGCATTTTTCATAAACCTCGCGTATTATATGCGACATGCCTCTGTCCTTCAGCAGTTCTATCGCGGCACGGAAAGCGATAAATTCCCCCATGCGCGACATATCAATGCCGTAATAATCGGGATAACGAACCTGTGGCGACGATGACACCACAACAATTTTCTTCGGACGTAAACGGTCAAGCATGGCGATGATGGACTGTCGCAAGGTGGTGCCGCGAACAATCGAATCATCTATCACCACTACATTGTCGACCCAGTCCTCGACGCAGCCATAGGTAACATCATAGACATGGGCGGCAAGGTCATTACGTGAATTGCCTTCGGCAATGAATGTGCGCAGCTTTATATCCTTTATAGCGACTTTCTCCACCCTCAGGCGCCGGTCAAGAATCTTTTTGATAGCATCAGGCGTAAGGTTGCCACCGGCCTGCAGGCGGAGCAATTCGTCGGTTTTCTCATGATTCAGATAATCCTCGAATCCCTGGACAAGCCCGATGAAGGCTACTTCGGCAGTGTTCGGGATGAACGACAGCACGGTATGGTCCAAATCATTATCGACCGCCTTCAGAACCTTTGGCACAAGGAGACGTCCCAAAGCCTTCCGCTCACGGTAAATATCGGCATCGCTCCCTCGCGAAAAATATATACGTTCAAACGAACAGCGGCGGTTTTCACCCTCGCCAAGCACATCCGTAACCTCCACATCACCGTTCTTCGATACGATAACGGCACTTCCAGGCGTAAGCTCGCTCACACTGGCACGCGGCACATTGAACACAGTCTGTATTACAGGTCTCTCGGAAGCCACAACCACGATTTCGTCATCGACATAATAAAATGCCGGACGGATGCCATTCCTGTCGCGCAGGGCAAACATATCACCTGAGCCGGTGGCGCCGCAAATCACGAATCCGCCGTCCCATTCGGGTGAGGCGTTCTTAAGCACGGCGGCAATATCGAGGTTATCCTCTATGGCAATGCCGAGCGCCGGATCCTCCAGGCGGTCGCGGAAACGTCGGTAGAGCCTGTGGTTCTCTTTGTCGAGAGCATAACCAAGTTGTTCCAGAAGCACTATCGTGTCGCTGTAGATGCGGGGATGCTGCCCTTTGTCGACAATCGACTGGAACACCTCGTCGACATTGGTCATGTTGAAGTTCCCGCACATCATCAGGTTTCGTGAGCGCCAGTTGTTACGCCGCAAAAACGGGTGGACATATGAAATGCCGCTCTTCCCTGTCGTGGAATAGCGCAGGTGCCCCATATATATTTCACCCACAAAGGGGGCATATGCCTCAACCTCGGCAGGGGGCATATCCTCCACATGCGCATGCTCGAGTGTCGGCATAACATGCGAGAAGATATCGGTAATCGCATTAGGGCCAAGGGCACGTTCGCGGAACACATATTCATGCCCGGGCTGCGAATGGAGTTTAACCACCCCTACCCCGGCGCCTTCCTGCCCCCGGTTATGCTGCTTCTCCATCAGGAGATAAAGCTTGTTGAGCGCGTAAGCATACGTGCCGTATTTCTCTTTATAATATCCGATTGGTTTGCGGAGGCGTATCATCGCAACCCCGCACTCATGTTTCAACTGCTCCATCTGGATGTATGTGGTTCAAAACATCGGAGGGCACCGTCAGTATCACTCGGATATTTACCGGCACCCTCCTTTACTTGTTTAACGGATGAAAAGCATCTCACGGTATTTTGGTAACGGCCACATCTCGTTGTCGACCATGAGTTCAAGCTTGTCGATGTGGTAGCGTATGCGCTCCATAGCCGGCACCACCGTGTCATGGTAGGCAATCGCTTTCTCACGCTCCGACTCGATGCGGTTGGCCGCCTTACGGGCGTTGACCATACGCTCGGTTTCTTCCTTTATAACGCTCATATGCTCCGACATGCGCTCTATTATACCGAGGTCACGCGCTGTAAGGGCATTCCCTTTCGAAACAGGGAAAAGTGTTTTAAGCTTGACCATGTTATCGACAAGAATCGACTGGTAGCGGGTGGCGACAGGCACCACGTGGTTCAACGCGAGATCGCCGAGCACACGCGCCTCAATCTGTATCTTCTTTGTATAGGTTTCCCATTTGACCTCGTTGCGTGCTTTAAGCTCCAATTCGGAGAACACCCCGGTTTCACCAAACATTTTGACCGATTCAGGACGCAGGTATGCATCGAAGATTACCGGGACTGACGTTTCGCAGTCAAGACCGCGACGTTCGGCTTCGGCTTTCCATTCGTCGCTATACCCGTTACCGTCGAAATGAATCGGTTTCGACTGTATAATCAACGCCTTAGTCTCTTCAAGGATTGCATGGTAGAGCGATTCCTCACGTTCGATACGTGCATCCACTTTTTCCTTGAAATCCTTCAACTGCTCGGCAACTGCGGCATTCAGGGCAATCATTGCCGAGGCACAGTTGGCCGATGATCCTACGGCACGGAATTCGAAACGGTTACCGGTGAATGCAAACGGCGAGGTGCGGTTGCGGTCGGTGTTGTCGAGCATGATTTCCGGAATCTGCGCCACACCCATGTCGATGCCTTCTTTCTCTGAAAATGTAATCAGTTCGTCGTCAGTGCTGTTTTCCAGGCGCTCAAGTATGTCGGCAATCTGTTTGCCGGTAAAAATAGATATAATGGCCGGCGGCGCTTCGTTAGCCCCGAGGCGGTGGGCATTCGTGGCCGATGAAATCGAAGCTTTAAGCAAGCCGTTATGGCGGTGCACGGCAGCCATAACATTAGCCACAAAGGTAATAAACCTCAGGTTTTCACGCGGGGTTTTGCCGGGGGAGAAAAGCAAGGTACCCGTGTCGGTGCCAAGGCTCCAGTTGTTATGCTTGCCGGAACCGTTCACCCCGGCAAAAGGCTTCTCATGAAGCAGGACACGGAAATGGTGACGCCTTGCCACTTCGGTCATAACCGACATAAGGAGCAGGTTATGGTCGTTGGCAAGGTTTGTTTCCTCGAATATAGGGGCTAGTTCGAACTGGTTGGGTGCAACCTCGTTATGGCGTGTATGTGCCGGGATTCCCAGCTTGTGGCATTCGATTTCCAAGTCGAGCATAAACGCCTGCACACGCGACGGTATTGCCCCGAAATAGTGGTCTTCAAGCTGCTGGTTTTTAGCACTCTCATGACCCATGAGGGTACGGCCGGTCATAACAAGGTCGGGACGCGCCGCATACAGGGCCTCATCGACCAGGAAATACTCCTGTTCCCATCCAAGATACGACAATACATGACGCACATCTTTATCGAAATAGCGTGCCACATCGGCAGCGGCCTTGTCAACCGCATTAAGGGCACGTAGAAGCGGGGTTTTAAAATCGAGCGACTCGCCGGTGTAGGATATGAAGATAGTCGGGATGCAGAGCGTTTTATTCACAATGAACACAGGCGAGGAAATATCCCATGCCGAATACCCACGGGCTTCGAAAGTGTTTCTGATACCGCCGTTAGGGAAACTCGAGGCATCAGGTTCCTGCTGCACAAGCAGCTTGCCTGCGAATTCTTCAACAACCCCGCCCTTGCCGTCATGTTCCACAAAACTGTCATGTTTTTCGGCAGTGCCGCCGGTCAGCGGGTGAAACCAGTGAGTGTAATGATGTGCACCATTGTCAAGCGCCCATTTCTTCATCCCGGCAGCAACGCTGTCGGCCAGTTCGCGAGAGATAGGCTGTTTGTTGTCAATGGCATAAACAAGCCTGTCGAATGTCTTTTTAGGGAGATACTCATACATGCGCTGCCTGTTGAACACAGCTTCTGCATAATACTTCTCCGGGCTCTCTTTCGGCGGCACTACCGCCACTGCCTTGCGGTCGGAAGCTTCCTTGACCGCCTTGAATCTAAGTAAAGACATAGATTTTAATTGAATTGAGATAAAATTGGAATTGTGACCTTTGGGAACCAACCCGTTAAGTCTTAGAGATAACCTTAGAAATTAAATCCGCTGCATATACACGTATATCGTCTACATGCCGGTGATAATAATGAAAGGCTCCGGGACGTGAAACCCCGAAGCCTTTAAGCCGTTATTGGAACGCATGGCGTATGCGGTCAACCGCCTCTACCGTATTTTCATAGGTGTTGAAAGCGGTCAATCTTAAATAGCCTTCACCCGACGGCCCGAATCCGGCACCAGGGGTACCTGCCACGTGGCAACGGTCGAGCAGCATATCGAAGAATCCCCATGAATCAAGCCCTGCAGGGGTCTTAATCCATACGTAGGGGGCATTCTCCCCTCCGTAAACCTCAAGACCGGCCGCTTTCAGCCCCTCGCGAAGGGTTGCGGCATTGCGGAGATAATAATCAACCGATTCACTTGTCTGACGTTTCCCTGCCTCGGTGTAGATTGCCGCAGCCGCACGTTGGGATATATATGACGCACCGTTGAATTTGGTACACTGCCTGCGCAACCACAGATGATTCATCGAAACCTTGTTTCCGGCGCTGTCATGCCCGAAAAGAGTTTTAGGCACAACCGTGTAGGCACATCTGACACCTGTAAACCCTGCCGTTTTTGAAAAACTGCGGAATTCGACAGCCACCTCACGCGCACCTTCTATCTCATAAATGCTGTGTGGCACATCATCCCTGCGGATAAATGTTTCATAAGCCGAGTCATAAAGTATAAGCGAGCCGTTGGCACGGGCATAATCAACCCACACCTTAAGCTGCTCGCGGGTCAGCGTAGTGCCTGTCGGGTTATTCGGATAGCAGAGATAGATAATATCGGGAACCTCGTCAGGCAATTCGGGGACAAAACCGTTGGCGGCCGTTACAGGAAGGTAGATTATATTGCTCCAACAACCGTCGGCTTCAAGATTACCTGCACGCCCCCCCATCACATTCGTATCCACATACACCGGGTAAACCGGGTCTGTAACCGCCACGCGGTTGCCACAGGCAAGGATATCGCCGATATTGCCGGTATCGCTCTTCGCCCCGTCGCTCACAAAGATTTCGTCGGGTGATATATCGACCCCTCTTGCACGGTAGTCATTTTCTGCGATAGCCTCACGCAGGAACGGGTAACCCTGTTCCGGCCCGTAACCTTTAAACGTTGCCGACGAAGCCTGTTCGTCAACAGCCGCGTGCATGGCTTCTATAACGGCAGGACACAAAGGACGTGTCACATCGCCGATACCCATACGAATCACATCAGCCTCGGGATGAGCCTCTTTATAAGCATTTATTCGCCGTGCCACTTCCGAAAAAAGGTAGCTTTCGGCAAGTTTGCAAAAATTGTCGTTTATTCTGAACATAAAGTTATCCTATGTCACATCGTCGGCATGCATGGCCTCCGATTCTGATTTGCTTAAATTAAAAATCCGATACTTCGCCGGAGAACACCTCGGTAGCTCCCCCGGTCATAAACACATGCCCCGACTGGCGGTTCCATTCCACCCGCAGGTCGCCGCCCGGCAGATGCACCGTCACTTCACGATTGGTACGCCCTGTGAGTATGGCCGCAACGGCTGTTGCACATGCCCCTGTGCCGCAAGCCATTGTTTCGCCACTGCCCCTTTCCCAAACCCTCATACGGATTTCGTCGGGTGAGATCACTTGCGCGAATTCGATGTTTGCCCTGTCGGGCCACATCGGGTGAACTTCAAGCCCGGGGCCGGTTCCCAGCACGTGGGCATCAGTAACCTCATCAACAAAAACAACCCCGTGGGGATTGCCCATCGACACAGCCGTAAGCCTCAAATCCTCACCGGCCACATTGACAGGTATATCCACATTACCGCAACCGGCATGAACACTTACCGGGATAAGATTCGGGGTAAGTTCTGGAAGCCCCATATCAACTGTGACCGAAACGATTCTACCGTCATGGCCGGGGACGAGATGCAAATATTTAACGCCCGAAAGAGTTTCGAGCGTTATGTCGCATTTCTGCGTGTGATGATGGTCGTAAACATACTTACCCACACAACGAGAGCCGTTGCCACACATCTTCGCTTCCGAACCGTCGGCATTGAAAATGCGCATTTTAAAATCGGCATTATCCGAGGGAAGAATCATTATGATTCCGTCACCACCTATGCCGCAATGCCGGTCACTGAGCCTGCGCGATATTTCAGACAGGCGGTCATCGTCGTAGATAAGCGAACTGTCGGCCCCTCCGAAGCTGCCATCCATACAATCTATATAGATGTAGTCGTTACCAAGGCCATGCATTTTTGTAAATTTCATCCTTGAATACGAATGAGTGCCGGGGTTGCATCCCCGTTGTTATTTGAAAGCGCAAAGTTACAAAATTTCCATAAACAATCCCGCAATTTCACCCATTGCCAAATAAAAAAAATACCACATTCCGATTTCATTGGCAGCCTTATGTAATAGACAGCATGGTTTTACGTTAAATATATAGTTATAACCGAGTGGCTGTGGGGCGTGGAATCCCCTATGGCCATTGAAACATTTGGCCACCAACGAAATGAATATTACCCGATTACGGTTAAACGTATATTGCCGCGCAGCCTTACTTACGCTTTTGGCAGCCTTGTGTCACACACCGGCCAATGCGCAGGACGGCTCTACGGCCTACAACTATCTTAACATCACTTCATCTGCAAGAATATATGGTCTAGGAGGTGTAAACATTACCGCCGTTGAAGACGAACTTGGCATTTCCGACCAAAACCCGGCGCTTCTCGGCCCGGAAATGGACAACCAGGTACTTATTGACTACATGCTCTATATGGGTGGCTCCAATTTCGCAGGCGCGCGATACGCACGGGCTATCAACGACCGTGGAACATGGTCGGCCGGCATCCGCTATTTCGGATACGGAAACATAACGGCTGCCGACGAATTCGGCAACATAAACGGGACGTTTTCCCCGAAGGATGTAAACTTCAACGGGGCTTTTTCCTACGACATTACCGACCGCTTGCGTGGCGGTATAGCATTGAAATTCCTTTACAGCAGCTATGAGGCATATTCCGCACTGGCCATCGCCACCGACCTCGGACTTAACTATTATGATTCCGACTCGGAATTCTCGGCATCAATAGTGCTTGCAAATGCCGGAGGTCAGATAAAACGTTTTAACGAGACTCACGACAGGCTCCCCATCGACCTCCGTATCGGTGTCGCCAAAATATTCCCGGGATTCCCGGCAAGATTCTCGATAACCGCATGGAATCTCACGAAATGGCATCTGCCCTATCTTGAAACCGGCGACGGCACAACGTCAGAACCGTTTGCAAAAAAGGACTCGTTCAGCTCCAACCTGTTCCGTCATCTGATTTTCGGCGTTGATTTCATACCCTCCGACAGATTCTATATAGCCTTAGGCTACAATTATAAGACCAGGACGGATATGAGCACTTATTCCCGCAGTTTCCTGTCGGGATTCTCGCTCGGAGCCGGGCTAAACCTAAGGCGCTTCAACATGGGTCTGGCATTCGCACAGCCGCATTCCGGGGCCACCACGCTGATGCTCAACCTCAATTTAAACCTAAACGACCTGCTCAACTAACTGCAACAACTTAAGTAATGGATACACCAAAAATCACAATAGCTATCGACGGATATTCGTCATCAGGTAAAAGTTCCATGGCAAAGACCCTGGCCAAGGCTTTGGGATACAACTATGTCGACACAGGGGCAATGTACCGTGCCGTGACACTTTATGCCATGCGTCACTCACTGATTGATGCCGAAGGCGTGGCTGATTCCCAGGCTATAGCCGAAGCCCTGCCTAAAATCGGAATCGCCTTCCGCAGGGAAGCCGACGGAAGCCAGCACACACTCCTTAACGGAGAGGATGTGGAGGAAACTATACGACATCTCGACGTATCGAACAACGTATCGGCTGTTGCCGCGATTCCGGCAGTACGTCACGACCTGGTGAAAAAACAGCAGGCATTCGGCACAGGGAAAGGAATCGTGATGGACGGACGCGACATAGGCACCACGGTGTTCCCGGATGCGGAAATGAAGATTTTCGTTACGGCATCCCCGCAGACCCGTGCCCAACGCAGGGTTGCCGAACTGATTGAAAAAGGGATACCGGCATCTTACGAGGAGGTGCTTGCAAACGTGGTTCACCGCGACCATATCGATGAGACACGTGCCGAAAGCCCCCTGCGCCGTGCCGATGATGCCATAACGCTTGATAACTCAACCATGACCGTGGACGAGCAGAACCGATGGCTGCTTGACCGCTACGAGGAATGTATAGCAAAATCAAACCGCTGAACCTCCATAAGAAAGGCTTATCATAAAAGGATGCAAGTTGAAATAGATAACGATTCGGGATTCTGCTTCGGCGTGGTGACAGCCATTAAAAAGGCCGAGGAAGAACTTGAAAAATCAGGCACACTCTACTGCCTCGGCGACATCGTGCACAACAGCGACGAGGTTCAGCGCCTGTCGGAGAAGGGATTGAAAATTATCACCCACGAAGAGATGGCACACCTTAAGGGAGTAAAGGTGTTGCTGCGTGCACATGGCGAACCACCTTCCACCTATGGCCTCGCCCAAAACAACAACATCGACATCATCGACGCCACCTGCCCTGTGGTGTTGCGCCTGCAGCAACGCATCAAACAAAGCTTCTATGCCGATGATGCCGAGCGCCCGCAAATCGTGATTTATGGGAAAAAGGGGCATGCCGAAGTCAACGGGTTGGTCGGACAGACCGCCGGGCAGGCAATAGTGATTGAAAACATAGCGGAACTCGACAAAGTAGACTTCAACCGTCCGATAGCGCTCTATTCCCAAACCACCAAATCACTGACAGGCTTCCAGGAGGTTATAGATGAAATCAAACGCCGGATGGCTCCCGGCATAAAGTTCGAAAGCTTCGACACCATATGCCGCCAGGTGGCAAACCGTGTAGAGAAATTACAACGCTTTGCCGAACATCACGATGTAATACTTTTCGTTGCCGGCAACAAAAGCAGCAACGGCAAGGTTCTTTATGCCAACTGCCTGGAAGTGAACCCGCGCACGCATCTGATTGCAAACGCATCAGAAATCAAGCCGGAATGGCTTGCGGATGCCGAAAGCATAGGGATATGCGGTGCGACATCCACACCGCGATGGCTTATGGAGGAGGTGAAATGGAAAATTTTGTCGCTGTAGACGTAGAAACCGCCAACAAAGAGCCGGAAAGCATTTGCGCCATAGGGGCAGTTAAGGTTATCAACGGCATTATCACGGAGCGGTTCTATGAACTTGTAAAACCGGAACCGGAATATTATTCCAGATATTTTACAGAACAGGTTCACGGCATCGACCGGCGAATGACAGAGAATGCCCCCACATTTGATGTGGTTTGGCGACGCCTGCACAAAATAATAGGCCATCTGCCGCTTGTGGCGCACAACAAGGCTTTCGATGAGAAATGCATCCGGGCGGCATTCCGCACATACGGGATGGATTATCCCGACTACACATTCCTATGCACGGTGCAAAAAGCCAGACGTACTATCCCACGGTCACTTTGCCCATCATTCTCACTGCCATACCTGTGCGACTTCCTAGGAATCCCCTTCTGTAACCATCACAACGCCCTGGCTGATGCCGAAGCATGCGCCAAAATAGCCATGGCAATCCTATAACCCCACATCGTAACATAATTATGGCCAATCCCAATTATAAAATAATCCTCATCACCGCCTTGACATCAATCCTGACCCTATGTACGGGATGCGGCAAAAAGGGGAAAGCATCGCCAGAGGATTTACAGGCAGCCTGCAACAAGGCACGCTCGCTGGCAATCGAACTGTCAGCACAAACCGACACGATGCGTATCGAAAACATACTGCTTGAAGTTAGGGAGCGTGAAAACTACATGCGGCATCACGGCTATTCAGATGTGGCCGACATCTACATAGAAACGTTCCTTGCAACGCTCGACTCCGTAAGCCCCGCTATTGCCAAAGAACTGCGATAAGAAAAGCGATGTGCCGTGACACAGATGCATCCGGCACATCGCCTGTTTTCTGCTTTGGATACGCGGACTCGGGAATAATCCCGAAAGGCCGTTATCCGCTCCTTTTAACGCACGGCAATAACTTCGATTTCAACAAGCACCTGCTTGGGAAGCTCGCGCACGGCAACTGCCGAACGTGCGGGGAACGGCGCAGTGAACACCTGGCCGTAAACCTCGTTCATAGGCACGAAATTAGCCATATCAGAAAGGAAAACGGTGGTTTTAACAACGTTGTCAACACTAAGGCCGGCTTCGGCAAGAATTGCCTTTACATTGGCAAGCGACTGGGTGGTCTGAGCGGTAATCCCTTCGGGAATTTCGCCGGTTTCTGGATTAACGGGAATCTGTCCTGAAATGAACACGAACGAACCTGTGTCGATTGCCTGGCTGTAGGGGCCGATTGCGCCCGGAGCCTTCTGTGTGGAAATTTGAGTTTTCATTTTGTGATAATTATTTATTGGTTGGTAATCCTTATCTCATCGGAAACCGGCAGCCGGTTGTCATCTGTCTCGGTCAGTTCCTCTATTTTAAGCGAGGAAAGCAGTATGCCGTCAGCATATGCTATGCATTTTGCCCTCAAATCCAACACCGCTTCGGATAGCGATTTGAAGCGCCGGTTAAATTTAGGGATAAAGTTGGCGGAACCGTTTGCCCCGACCTTTCTCAATACAAGTCCGACTGTTATTTTCGAAGGTTCCACAGCCGGGGAAACAGCAAATTCATCATCACCTGTCTTCGTCACGACACGTATCAAAAGCCCGGAATCAATCAATTTGTGAACGGTTTCGTTGACAAGCGTAATCGGCAACCCGTATTCCACTGCAATCTGATGCGGTGTCAGGGGTTTCTGCTCACGGGTAAAGCGGTCAACAGCTATAGTCATTACCGCCAAAGTCAAACGCCACTTATAGTTATTCGATATGCGGGCAATCTCGTTGGTGAAGCTGAATTCGAATATATTCTGGGATGAAAAGCATAAAACGGCACCTGCCAACGTGATAGTCCACACAAGCTGTAACCATATCAACAGCAAGGGCAGGAACGAAAACGAACCATAGATAGCATTATAGCGCGTAACATACACCTGCCCCGTGACGAACAGCCACTGGAGCACCGCATATGATGTCCCGGCCATGACACCGGCTATAAATGCGTTCTTGAATTTGACCTTGGTGTTGGGAATCAGCATATAGCTGCCCGTAAAAAACAGCCATACCAACGCCAGCGACACAAAATCAAGCAATATTTTCAACACCGGCGACATAAACCCATACGGCAGAAGATTCTGCAACGTGGTCGACATAAACACCATCATACCTCCCGCACAAATCATCAGTATGGGAAGAATCAGGAATATTGCCGTATAGTCGGTAATCTTACGCCATAATGTGCGACCCTGCTTTATCCCCCACACCAGGTTGAATGCATTTTCAACATTCCCCACAAGTGATATGAGAGTCCATAGCAGGAACAGGATACCGACACCGACAAACAATCCCTCCGACGACTGGGCAAGATAAGAATCTACAAATTGGAATGCCTGCGACAATGCTTGCTGCTGGGCGGGGAAATGATGGAACAACTGGGTTTCCAACAGATTTTGGAAACCGAACCCACGGCCTATGGCAAACACCAGGGCTAAGGCCGGGACTATTGCAAGAAGTGTCTGATATGTGAGCGAACCTGCACGCATCTGCAAGTCAGCGTTCAGAAATGACCGAACGGAAAGATTCAGCGTCTTAACGAGATTCACTTTGAACGTCCGCCTTGTATCACTCCAAACGCCCTCCGTAACATAGGTATAAAATGACACAAAGATGCCTTTCATCTTGTCGATGAACGGCACCTTGCGATTCGTTTTAACGCATTTACGCCCTGATTTCCCGGCAGAAACGAAGGGACTATCAGGTGTGGTTTTGCTATTTGTTTCTTCCATAGGTCAAACCAAGCGAAGTCGCACCGACTTCTGTGTCAAAATTAACAAAAACAAAACAAACAACCAAAATGAAGGGTTCCCCTCTTTCAATATTTTTCACTTCCTGCAAAAGATGAATGCCACGCTATGAATCACAACGATTAAGTACCAAATCGGGGTTGCGACTTTATATGATAGCGAAAACAAAGCGCTGCGCCAAGCTTTATAAGCCTGACACAGCGCCATATAGAAAGATCTGTGATTTACCTATGCGATTTTACCATCAGAGAAAGGTTGCTCCACCACAATGAAACGGCGCATTACTTTTTAAGCAGATAGCTGCGTAACGGTGCGGCAATGCCGTGCAGACGCCCTTTCCTCACTTTGAATTCCTTGCCATAGACCTCGTCACGATAGGTGCCGTCGGGAAGCCCGGTCGGGAGGTCGACGAATGTGGCAATGCCTGAAATGTTAACCACTGCCGCACCTTTTTTCCCACGGTTCACTAACAGCACACGACCGTTGCCGCTGAATTGCAAATCCTCCTTCTCCCCGGCCATTGCCTGACGGAATTTGTTGACGGCAGCAACTTCGGGATGGAAAAATTCATCATTGCCACGCTCGCCAAGCCGGTTCTCGCCCCAATAATTTTCACGCGTAGAACCCATGGGACGGCTGAAAAACAGGGGGACACCGTTCTGACGTGCCGTAAGGAACACCCAGCCCATGCGTATCTGTTCATCGGTCAGCCCGGCACTCTCGTTTGCATTGCAATATGTGTCGTGGCTTTCTACCCACGTGGTCAGAAATTCAGGCGCCGCACCATGATGCCAGCCCACAAGGTCTATGCCGCTTACCGTCCCCTTCTCCAATGCCTGACGCAGATGATAACCATAGCCGGAAGCCGTCTGCCCCATATAGTCGGCATATTCAGCCTCAGGCACACCTTCTCCCTGCAACACCTCGCCATATACAAACAGGCTGTCATAAGGCACTGAGAGTTTCACACCTTTAACGGCTTTACGCCCTGTGGCAACATCCCAGAAATCATTTTCCTTCACCCCTGCCGCCGCATCCACCGGGTCGGAATGCACACCTATATGTTTGGCCGTGTCATAGCGGAAACCCGATACTCCCATAGCCAGCAAATCATTGACAAACTGCATGTAATATTTTTGGAAATCAGGATTTTCGGTATTTACATCCGGCAGACCCCCAACCCCCATCAATGTGCATTCCGTGCGGTCGGAATAATCGGCGATAGGGTCAAGACCGTTGGAATGATAAAGCTTGTCACGGCCTCCGGCAGCTTTCACCATCTCGTCGCTGACCAAGTCCACATCAAAGGCTGTGTGATTGGGAAGCACATCGACAAGCACACGCACGTTATATGCCGCCGCAGAATCAAGCATAGCCTGCATCTGCTCCCGGCTGCCTACGATGTTGTTTCCGATAGTCCATGCCGTAGGCTGATAGTAATGATACCAGTTGCCCTCCCCACCTTTCGGGTCGAAAATTTTTTTGTTTCCCCCTTCAGGGCTGTAACATGCCTGCACCGGCGAAGTCTGAATCATGGTGAATCCGGCATCAGCAATCTTTTTCATGTTCTCGGCAATGGTTGGAAAATTCCAACTCCACACATGCAGGATGCTCTCTGTATTGGTGGCATCGGGATTGTGGGTAACGCGGTCACGCGCCATAAGCGCAGGAAATGTCAAAGCAGCCGCACCGGCGCAAAGCAACAGTTTTTTCATGATTATAGTCAACAATGAATTAAGTAAGATATTTCCTGCAAATTTACAAAATATCCCATAATTTTAATAACCGACGGGGCTTTTCATCAGATGCATTGTGCCAATGCCGGTTCATGACAAACCCTATTGACTTACAACCTTATCATCCCAAATATTCCGGGCATAATAAACCGCACCCCAAAAGCCGTTTGCCGGCATTTTGAAGTGCGGTTTATATAGTTGCAGTCCCTATACGGGAGAATCCATATATCCTTATTTATCGGCTGATTCCGGGGCAATAAGCTTGTAGCCTTTGCCATGGATATTGATAATCTCGATTGATGGATCTTCTTTCAGATGTTTACGCAGCTTGGTGATATATACATCCATCGAACGTGCATTGAAGTAGTTGTCGTCAATCCAGATTGTCTTGAGGGCATAGTTACGCTCAAGGATTTCATTTACATGCGCACAGAGCAGGCTTAACAGTTCCGACTCTTTTGTGGTCAGTTTTGTTACCTTGTCGTCAATCATCAGCACCTGTTTCTGGGTGTCGAAAGTGAAGCGGCCTATTTTATACATTGTCACTTCCTTGCCCTTCTTACCCTTCACACGGCGCAGGATAGCCTCGATGCGGAACACGAGTTCCTCCATCGAGAACGGCTTTGTGATGTAATCGTCGGCCCCGATCTTGAAGCCTTCCAAAATATCTTCCTTGATTGTTTTAGCAGTAAGGAAGATAATGGGTACTTCGCTGTTAACGGCACGGATTTCCTGTGCCAGCGCGAAGCCGTCCTTTTTAGGCATCATCACATCAAGCACACAAATATCATATTTCCCCTTAAGGAATGCTTTGTAACCGGCTTCTCCATCAGCATAGAGGTCGGCATTGAACCCCTTTGCCTGAAGGTATTCGCGGAGGAGCATCCCTAGGTTCTCATCATCCTCACACAGGAGGATTCGCATACGGTCGTCCATAGTCTTTGGTATTTTATTATATTACTATAATTATTAATTTTTCTAAATTGTTCACCGAAGCGTTAAATTTTTCAATAATTTAGTTGAAAACGCCCTTTATGGTTGTCAGTCGGCAGTAGATGTTTCCAGTAGCGGCAACACTATTATGAAGCGGGTTCCTTTGCCTGGCTCGCTCTCTACTTTGATTTCCCCTCCCATCAGGGTCACCATTTTGTGCACATACGCCAGTCCGAGACCGAAACCTTTTACATCATGACGATTACCCGTGGAAACCCTGTAGAATTTTTCGAAAATCTTCTTTAGGTCTTCCTTCCGTATCCCTATCCCGTTATCACCCACTACTATTTCCAAACGGTCTTGCGCAATGTCGCGCGTGGTTACAGTCAGTTCAAGCGGTGCGTCCTCCTTGCGGTATTTGAATGCGTTGTCGAGCAGATTGAAGATGACGTTGGTAAAGTGCATCTCGTCAACGTTTACAATCGCATCATCGGCATCAAAAGCGGTGTTGATTTTGCCGCCATATTTTTCCACTTTAAGGCGGAATGTGTTGACCACATTTGAAATCACCACATTGGCATCGACATCCTGCATGCGGAGCGTACCGGTTTTCTTATCGAACATCGACATCTGCAACACCTTCTCTACCTGGAAACGCAGCCGCTTCGTCTCGTCATTAATCACCGTGGAAATGTGTTGAAGCATGGTCGGCGACTTCCTCACAGAAGCATCGTTGAGCATCTGCGCGGCAAGCGATATGGTTGAAATCGGGGTTTTGAACTCATGGGTCATATTGTTGATGAAATCGTTTTTCATCTCGGTAATCTTCTTTTGGCGGAACGCGATGATAATAGTGTAAAGGAACACTATCAGCAACACGAACGTGAAGATAAACGAGGGAATCATAAACTTCACCGAACTCAATATGTATTTTGTTTTCGACGGGAAATAAACCTTGAGATAGTTCTTTTTAGTCGCCGGGTCATTACGGAAGAGCGATTGCACGAAAATACTGTTTTCCAAAGTAGCGGTATTGACGTTTGAAAATCCCTTCGATTCATAGAACACTTTACCGTTCCTGTTGACCACGGCAAATTCAAAGGGGAGTTCGAGCCCGTTGTTTTCCAGCTCCCTCTTCAGATAACGGCGCACTGCAACGGAATCGGCCCGTTCCTCAATCGGGCGGTCACCGGCTTTGTTCATGATGTTGATAATCACATCGTCGATTACACCTTTCTGATAGAGGTACTGCCCTTTCAATTCTTCACGCATCGAATTATAGCTCGATGCGACGTTGCTCTCGTTCTGAATCTTATAGATTTTTTCGGCATCCGATTTCAACGTCACTTCACCTGCCACGCCGCTATGGGTGGTAAACGAGTATTTGATGCCGCCAAGATGAGGCGTACCGCCATATTGGGTATAGACCGACGATGATTCCACCTCGGCCACATCTTCCTCTAGGAAATATTTTGTCTCATCCTGTTCCAAAAGCGATGACACCGCATACAGCGACCGCCTTACACCTTCGGTAAACTGGTCGTCGCGCATACGTATCATGCTCTGCATATAGATTATCTGAATGTAGAGCAATCCGAGGAATGTCAAGGCTATAAGCACGGTAAGCAACCAAATGGTTGATTTCTTCATTGTTGGTTTCCTTATATTCAAACTGGCGGTTGGATGCAACGAAATGCCCCTCAAGCCGATTTATAAATATTTTACAATGTTAACAACAGGCGGCCGAACGTTGTTTACGGATATGTTGAACAAACCGCCACAATTTTAACACTATGACGCAAAATTAACATAATGCCCGCATATCTGCAAATATGCGGGCATTTAAAAATACATAAAAATCAAGAAGATAAGCAATCAACCCTTTCTGACTGATATGCCGTAACTACTACCGATTTACCTTTATTATCCCTGGTGCTGAGGACGCAAAAGGTCATTTACAGTTTTAACCGGGTTGAACGTGGCAACAGGCACCTCGACGAAGGCTGTCAGCCAGTCGCTCATCGCACCGTTCCAAAGTCCGGGCAGCTCCAAAGCTTTAAGGTTACGCCCATGGAGTGATTTCGACGAGATGAAACCGGTGAGTGGGTCGACATGTGCGGTGAGGTCGAACGGCTTGCCATACACATCGGTCACATAGCATACCAGGTCGACCGGGTTGAAATGTGTGGCTTTAGCCATCATCTGCTTGTTTTCATCCTTCGAAAGATCGATCTGGGTACTTTCAAGAATCTGCAGCGAACGTGAGCCGTCGGCATTATATGCTATATAAGGGCCTCCGCCAGGTTCCCCTTCGTTTTTAACCATGCCGCACACACGCAAGGGGCGGTTAAGCTTGGTGCGCAGATAAGTCGAGAGGTCTTCCCCTTGTAAGGAGGAAAGTTCAGGCGCGTCGAAACTGAACTTATCACGCAGGAAAGCGCATATCTCCTGAAGCTGCGCATCGGTGTATTCCCGACTGTCAATCAGCTTGATGTAACGGGCCACGGCATCATGCAGCTCCATCATGTAACCGGCAATCACCATCTTGTATTTCAACGTGGCGCCACGCAGGCTGTCAGGCACAACGTTGTCGATGTTTTTGATAAACACTACCTCGGCATCTATATCATTGAGATTCTGAATCAACGCACCGTGGCCTCCGGGACGGAAAACCAGGTTGCCGTTGTCGCGGAAAAGCGTGTTATCCTCATTGACTGCAACCGTGTCGGTCGATGCTTTCTGTTCCGACATCCCGACATTGATTTTAACACCCATCTCCTTTTCGATGCGAGGTTTCACCTCTGCAAGTTTTCCGGCAAATGCCTCCCGGTGAGAACCCGACACAGTGAGGTGCATGTTGACAGTACCGTCGGCCTGACGAGCCGATTGCGCACCTTCCATAAGCTGCTCTTCAACCGGGGTACGTGTCCCATCAACTGCATGGTGGAAGGTCAGCAGCCCTTTAGGAAGGTTGCCATAGTTCAACCCGTCGGATGAGATAATTGCAGCAACCACATCCTTGTCACGTCCTTCCGACAAAAGAGTATCGACATCCTTGTTGTGCAGACGCAGAACGGCAGCATCAAGCTCGTTAAAGAAAGCAACTTTATGGATATCCTTCAACAGTCGGGCAACATCGGAACCTTCGGCAGGGTGTGCGCTGTCACCATCGACAAAGGCAAATAACGATTTAAACATACGTGAGGCGGCCCCGGATGCAGGAACGAATTTGCAAACACGTCCTCCGTCGGCCAAAAAGCCGTTCCATCGTTCCACGGCACGGGTTTCGTCATCATCCGTAAGCACCGTAATCCCTTCACCGGGACGTGCGGAATCATGTATTTTCAGGTATGGGAAGCCGGTGACAAATCTGTCAACCTGGGTCTGAAGCTCTTCCGGGGTGATACCCCTGGCTTCCAATGTCTTTAGGTCAGAATCTGAAAGGTTCATTAGGTCTGATAGGTTTAGGGTTTTATATAGGTTTTGTTAATGCATACGTTTCAAAAGGTTATACGAGGGGACCACACCAAGCTCCCCGGCTTTCGACAGGTTCTCCACCCCCCGCTCGCGGTCGCCGAGCTGGAAATAAGCATAACCCCGGTTATAATAAGCCTCGCCGAAATCAGGTTTAAGCTCTATAGCTTTCCCGAAGGCCAGCAAAGCCGAAGTGAAATCGCCAAGTTCGGCAAGCACGTTCCCCTTGTTGTAATATGCAAAAGCCAAACGGGGGGAAAGCTCTATGGCCCGGTCGAAATCGGCGATAACGGCACGTATCTCAGCTGTCCGTGCAGGGCCGTCGGCATGGTTTCCTGCCTGCAAAGATTTATATCGGGCTATTGCGCGCTGAAAATGCCCCAAAGCAAATCCGGGGGTCAGTTCAAGAGCCTTTGTAAGATCGTTAACCGCCGATGCATAGTCGCGCAACACTATGAAATCCATCGCTCTGCCGAAATAATCGATAGCACGCGGGGAATGGGTGGCTATGTAAGAGTTATAATATTCGATGGAACGGAAATGCTTGTTGATATTCTCCTCACCGAGTGTTATATCATCGTTCGAAAGCTGCACCAGGAAACGTAGTATGCGTGTTGCATTCACATCGTCGATTTCCTTGATGTAATAGGCCGAAGGCTTCAGTTCGGTTGGCGCGGTGTAATAGCTCAGGGCGAACATCGGCTCAAGTTCGACCCTGCGACCACGATCCTGCACGCGGCCACGTATATTCTTGTTATTATAATCGCCGTCAACCTCAATCTCCTGCTCCACGGTTCGGAGAGCAGTGAAGCGCTTTGCCACCGCTTCGGGCGACAGCGAACTTTCGGCAGACGTGGCCGCATCCTTTTTACCCTGGTTTTGCGAACCCGACGCCATATCATCTTTAGGGGTTGTCGAGGAATCTATTATATCCGCACCGATCGGCTTCAGATTCTTTGCCATGTCAAGGGCCCGGTTATAGTCGCGTTCGGCCTGGCGCATGTTACCCGCCATCCGGTTCAGATTGCTCCTCATATACAGAGCTTCGGGCAATTCCGGGAAAGCCTCTATCAGGCGGTTCACATCAGCCATTGCCTTAGGCACATCCTTTTTTTCGGAATACAGGTAGGCTCGGTTATAGAGCGAGCGGTAATCGTCGGCGTCCAGTTCCAGAGCCTTTGAAAAGTCCTTTATGGCATTGTCGTTATCACGTACCTCCATGCGCAGCAATCCACGGTTGAAAATAGCGGCAACATTCAATGGGTCAAGCTGGATGGCGTAATCATAGTCGGCCATCGCCCCGAAATAATCATCAAGGCTATGGCGCAGGAATGCCCTGTTTATATAAAGCCCGGCTTCACGGGGCAAAAGGCGTATCGCCTCGTTGATGTCGCCGAGGGCGGCCTCATAGTCCTTATGTCCGTGAATCGCAATATCGGCCCTGAGGAGGTATCCGTTGGCAAGATTCTTGTTGAGTTCGAGAGCATGGTCAATATCCTCTCGTGCCTTTACCGTATCACCCTGCTCCAGGCTAAGGCGTGCCCTCCCTATGTAACCGTTCTCATATTTGGGGAACTGGCGCAGCAGGAGGTCGAACGAGGCGGCAGCACTGTCAGGCTGATGCATTTCCTGCTGTGCGAGGGCTTTGTTAAACAGCAAGCCGCGACTTTTTGGAAGCAGCTTCATGGCACTGTTATAATCATCGACCGCATCCTGCAACTTGCCACGGTTCTGGCGCGCCACCCCCCTGACCTCATAGGCATCGGCGATAAAGGGGTTACGCTCGATTGCAGCCGTGGCATCCTCCTCAGCCCCGAGATAATCCTCAAGGTTAAGTTTGGCGATGGCACGCATGAAGTACGGTTGCGCAAGATATGGTTTGGCCATTATCGCCTGGTTGAAATACTGAATCGAGAGCATATAGTCCTCGAAATAAAGGGCATTCTGCCCCACCCTCAGCACTTGCTCGGCATTAATCTGGCCACGCGCCGTTACCGCCCACAAAGTGGCAAACAGGAATAAAAAAATATGACGTAAGCAGGTGAATTTCATCAGATGAACAGTTGTAAGCCGTTTTCTTCCAAAATCGGGGCCGACCCTGGAAGAAAACGGCTTACAAATATAGCCTTTTCGCGCCAATAGCACAAAAAGCCCGGTCTTAAAAATTCTTACCGTGTGCCGGCAACCTGTTTCGAAACGGATTTCCTGCGTGGCAATGTGGCCGACAACAATAAAAATCCAAGGATACCTGCCAACAGGGAGCCTACCACGATTCCTAATTTGGCATGGTTGAGGATATCGGCCTGCTCCGCCGCCCCGAACGACAGGTTGGCGATAAACAACGAGACCGTGAAACCTATACCACCCAACATCGATACCGATGCCATCATCTTCCAGTTGGCATCAGCGGGCATCGGTGCCAGCCTCAATTTAACCGTAAGCCATGAGAAAAGGAAAATCCCGACGAACTTACCGGCCACAAGCCCGAATATCACTGCCAGCGATATCCCTTCCACTATCGTTACCGGGCTCATGTCAAGAAGGAATATCCCCGCATTTGCAAAAGCGAAAAGCGGTATAATCAGGTTGTTGACAAACCCATGGAGGGTATCCTCCATATCCTGCAACGGGGAAATCACCTTATCCGAAGCTGACTCTACCCGTTTGAGCCAGTCCATCTGTTCGTTTGAAAGAATGGTGCGGCGCGTGAGCTTCTCATCATCCTCCTTGCGGAAATTGGAAATTGCCTCACGGATTGCAACAATATATTTGCCGGGATTCAGAACGGGCTTGGCCGGTATGCAGAATGCCACAGCGACCCCTGCTATGGTCGGATGCACACCCGAATTCAGGAAAAGGAACCAAATAACGGCACCTATCGTAAGATAAAACACCTTGCTTTGGATACGCATGGCCTGCCCCAACACCAGCACCCCTAGAAGGGCAAGCGCATAAACCAAAAGCATATATTCTATATGCCCTGAATAGCATGTGGCAATAACGATGATGCCGCCAATGTCGTCAACTACCGCAAGCGTGGTCAGAAACACCTTCAATGAAATCGGCACACGGCTTCCAAGCATGCCCAGCACACCCAGCGAAAACGCAATATCCGTTGCCATCGGGATGGCAGCCCCGCCTACAAACGGTGTGCCCTTACCAATCAAGTAGAAAAACAGCACCGGCACACCCATACCGCCGATTGCACCGACTATCGGGAGCAGGGCCTGGCGGAATGACGACAATTCCCCCACCAGGATTTCCCGTTTTATTTCCAATCCGATGGTAAAGAAAAACACCGCCATCAACGCATCGTTGATAAACGACAACATAGTCATTGGATGTCCGTTGTGCGAGAACAGGTTGAAATCGCCTACCTGCAACCGTAACGGCTGATTCCAAAAATCAAAATAATACCCGTTGACCGCAGGGATATTGGCAATCACAAGTGCCAGTACCGTGGCCGCAATCAACACATTCCCACCCGAAGCATGCCGTCGCAAAGCCTGCCTGGCTGCATAATACACATTGTGTGCAAACGACGGTTGCGGCTCGTCGGCCGTGATGAAAATCTTTTCCTTCGGGAATTTTTTCTTTAAATCCTTATTATCCATTTACCTTAGCTCTCTTTTTTGTACCTATAATTTCCACCTATTACAGGTGTTCCGAACTTAAAACATCCCAAACACATCATGAATAAGATTCTAAAAAACATACGTATATAAAAGAAGTCGGGACGACTTCCCTTTCCTTATTTATAAAATGCCGCAAACTTGATTTTGGTTTAACATGTGATAGCCGATGTCTGCCATTCGGACATCGGCTATACTAAAGGTCAGTCGAGTTTCAGAACCGCGAGGAACGCCTTCTGCGGCACTTGTACGGAACCAATCTGTTTCATACGTTTCTTGCCCGCTTTCTGCTTTTCAAGAAGCTTTCGTTTACGCGACACGTCACCGCCATAACATTTGGCCGTCACATCCTTTCGCACAGCCTTGATAGTTTCACGGGCTATGATTTTCGCACCGATGGCTGCCTGTACGGCAATATCGAACTGATGGCGTGGTATCAGTTCCTTAAGCTTTTCACACATTTTACGCCCGAAAGCAACCGCATTGTCGGCATGTGTAAGCGTGGAAAGGGCATCGACGCTCTCCCCGTTCAGCAGCATATCCAGTTTGACTAGCTTTGAATCACGGAAATCGTGAAGATGATAGTCAAACGATGCATAACCTTTTGAAATTGATTTCAGTTTGTCGTAGAAGTCAATCACGATTTCACCCAATGGGATGTCGAAAGTTATTTCGACACGGTTTCCATGAATGAATTCCTGCTTTATCAGCTCGCCGCGTTTTCCGAGGCACAACGTCATGATAGGCCCTATAAAATCGGTAGTGGTGATTATCGACGAACGGATATAAGGCTCCTCGATATGGTCGATAAGCGTGACGTCAGGCAGCCCCGAAGGGTTGTGGACCTCGCTTACGTTCCCTTTTTTGTCATACACTTTATAGGAAACGTTAGGCACGGTGGTAATCACCTCCATGTTGAATTCACGGCTCAACCGTTCCTGGATTATTTCCATATGGAGCAACCCCAGGAATCCGCAACGGAACCCGAAACCCAACGCCATCGACGATTCAGGCTGGAATGTCAGCGACGCATCGTTAAGCTGCAATTTCTCAAGCGAGGAACGGAGGTTTTCGAAATCTTCGGCCTCGATGGGATAAACGCCTGCGAACACCATGGGCTTCACCTCCTCAAAGCCTTCGATTGCGGGAGCCGGACGTTGCACATGGGTTATGGTGTCACCCACCTTTACCTCTTTCGAAGTCTTGATACCCGAAATTATGTATCCCACATTACCGGCCGAAAGCTCCTGCCGGGGATTAAGGTCGAGTTTCAGCACGCCGATTTCATCAGCATGGTATTCTTTGCCTGTCGACACGAATTTAACAAAATCGTCTTTACGTATAGTCCCGTTTACGATTTTGAAATATGCGATAATGCCACGGAAAGGATTGAAAACCGAATCGAAAATCAACGCCTGCAACGGAGCCTGCGGATCGCCCGAAGGTGCAGGCACACGCTCCACGATGGCGCGAAGAATCTCAGGCACACCTTCACCCGTCTTGCCGCTGGCACGTATAATCTCGTCACGGCTGCAACCAAGCAGGTCTACAATCTGATCCTCCACCTCGTCGGGATTCGCGCTTTCCAAATCCACCTTGTTGATTACAGGTATAATCTCCAGGTCTGAATCGATAGCCATGTAAAGGTTCGATATGGTCTGTGCCTGTATTCCCTGTGTGGCATCGACAATCAGCAGGGCACCCTCACATGCCGCGATTGAACGTGACACCTCATATGAAAAGTCAACATGCCCCGGAGTATCGATAAGGTTAAGCGTGTATGGCTCGCCGTCAAGCATGTAATTCATCTGGATTGCATGACTTTTGATTGTGATGCCACGTTCGCGCTCGAGATCCATATCGTCAAGCACCTGCGCCTGGAGGTCTTTACCGTCTACAGTTTTGGTAAATTCAAGTAACCTGTCGGCAAGGGTACTCTTGCCATGGTCGATATGCGCTATTATGCAGAAATTGCGTATATTTTTCATCATGTAATTGCTTTGGCTTGCAAAGTTACGAAAAATTTTTGGCAGAATGCAGGTAGGCAAGCAGGTCTGCCACAATGAACGTGCTACCGCCTACAAACATCGAGCCCGCCTCGGTGCGCCCCCTCATCGCGCCCAGACCTTTTTCGTATGCTTCGGCCACGGTGGGGACGCATTCCCCTTTCAATCCTAATCTGCCGGCCTTTTCTGCAAGCGTTCCGGCAGGAAGAGCCCTCGGGATAGAGGCATTCGTAAACATATATTCAGCATCGCGTGGCAGCAACGGAAGTATCGGGTCTATATCCTTATCGTTGACGAACCCCAGGACAACCGTCAGCGGCCTCGGCAAACGCTTGAGCTGGCCTGAAAGCATTTCCCATCCTCCGATGTTATGCCCCGTATCACACACCACAAGCGGGTCGGACGATAGTGACATCCAACGGCCCATAAGCCCTGTCAGTGTACACACATTGGCAAAACCTTCCTTAACGGCTACGGACGGAATATCCCATCCGAGTTTGCATAATTCATCAATCGAACATAGAACGGTTCGGGCGTTCTGTTGCTGGCAGTCGCCAGTAAGCTGATAAGCGAGATTACCGAAACGGCTGCCAAGGATGCGCAACGAGTTATCCCCGTTTTCAAATCCAGATACATTCTCCTCATCCAGGGCGAACCGTATCGACGTCATATGTCCGGCAGCCTCGGCAGCAAGAACACCTCTGATATAAGGATTCGGCTCCCCGCACACCACAGGAACCCCTTTGCGCATTATCCCGGCCTTTTCATGGGCGATTTCCTCAAGCGTATGGCCAAGCTGGGCCGTATGGTCGAATGATATATTGGTAATAACCGACAGGTCGGCTTCAACTATATTTGTCGAATCAAGCCTGCCCCCAAGTCCAACCTCTATAACCGCCACATCCACCTTTTCACGGGCAAACCAGTCAAAGGCCATTACCGTGGTTAGCTCGAAAAATGATGGTTCGGAATCAGAAGCCTGCGGCAGCTCACGGTAGCGCTGCACAAAACGGATTACATCCTCTTCGGGAATCATTGACCCGTTTACCCTGATTCGTTCACGAAAATCAATAAGGTGAGGGGAGGTATATAGCCCTACCTTAAGCCCGGCCGACTGCAACACAGCCGCCAACGTGTGGGAGGTTGAACCCTTCCCGTTGGTTCCGGCCACATGTATGACCTTGTAACGATATTGAGGGTTGCCGAAAGCTTCGGCAAGATGCCTCACCGTGTCAAGTCCCGGCTTATAAGCTGCCGCCCCGATGCGCTGAAACTGGGGGGTGCAATTATACAGGTAATCGATAGTCGCGCGGTAATTCATTCTATAACAGCGAAGTCGTTTAAATCATACTGACTTTTTTCAATAATATATCAGGAACCCGGCCAGTCCCGATGCAAGAATCACAAGGATGGGATGGATTTTTGTGAAAAGCACCGTTGCAAGTGCCCCTATGGCTATAATAACAGAAATCCATATTTCAAAAGTTTCCGATCCGAAGTTTTCGGCATTCATCAGCAACAAAGCCGCCGATGCAATCAACCCGATAACTACAGGACGCAACCCCATGAATATTCCCCGGATAGCGACGCTATCCTTATGGCGTGCGATAAAATGGCTTGTGTACGCCACAAGGAGAAACGATGGCAGGACCACAACCAACGTGCAGACCACCGACCCTAGCACCCCCCATAACGGATTTGTAAACCCTGCCTGCAAAGGTGCGGCATATCCTATATAGGTGGCGGAATTTATACCGATGGGGCCGGGAGTCATTTGTGAAATCGCCACAATATCGGTAAAGGTCTTTTCGGTTATCCAGCCGGGGCCGACAATTTCCCTTTCGATAAGCGACAGCATGGCATATCCGCCACCGAAACCGAACAATCCTATTTTAAGATAGCTCCATATCAACCGCAAGTATATCATAATCCTTCCTCCTTCTCTTTTTTGTCGATTTGACGCATTGTCAGCAACCGTTCCTGGCGCCTAAGCCAAATGAAGCCGAACACCCCGCCAAGCACTATGTATAGTATGGGATTGGAAATCACAGGAATGTGCGACCATATCAGCAATGCTACCACAACAGGAATCCATACCGTTTTCCACCCTATATGTGATGCCTTGGCCGTTGTTACCACAGGCGCGATAATCAATGCCACAACGGCAGGCCGGATACCACGGAAAATAGCCGATACCACGGGGTTGTTCTGAATCAACTCAGGAGTAAGGAAGATTGCTATGGCAAGGATGATAAGGAAACAGGGCATTATAGTGCCCATGGCAGCCGCCACACTCCCCTTCCAGCCTCGAAGGCGGTCGCCGACCGCCACGGATATGTTTACGGCAAGGATTCCCGGAAGCGACTGTGCCACAGCCAGCAGGTCGAGAAATTCCTCACGGGCAATCCACTTCCTGGTTTCAACCACTTCACGCTCTATAAGCGAAATCATGGCCCATCCCCCGCCAAAAGTAAATGCCCCGATTCTTACGAACGAGGCAAATAGCTGTGAGTATATACGGTCAGTCTTCATGCAACGTCGATTTTTGAGAAACCGACTGCAAAGGTACGAACTTTTCCTTTAAATCGGTCAAGGTTCATTCAACCGTAACCGATTTCGCAAGGTTGCGTGGCATATCGACATCGCACCCTTTCTTTATCGCGATGTGGTATGCCAGCAACTGCAGGGGGATGGATACCACAACCGGTGATATTATTTCGGGGACACACGGAATCTCAAGGATATGGTCGGCAATCTCGGCAATAGTGTCGTCCCCCTTCGTCACAATGGCTATAACCGACCCGCCACGTGCTTTTACCTGGCGTATGTTGGAAATGATTTTCTCATGCATCCCGTCATCAGGCGCAATCACAACCGTGGGCAGTTCGTGGTCGATAAGGGCTATCGGGCCATGTTTCATTTCTGCCGCCGGATACCCCTCGGCATGTATATAGCTTATTTCCTTGAGTTTCAATGCTCCCTCCAGCGCACTCGGATAATTGTAACCGCGACCGAGGTAAAGGAAATTGTGAACATAGGTGTATATGCCCGAAAGCTTTTCGATAGAGCTGTTGAGCTTCAGAGCCTGCCCGATAAGCGCAGGGAGATTGCGCAATGCATCGGTCACAACGGCTTTTGTAGCAGCATCGACAGTCCCTTTCAACGTCCCTATCGCCATGGCCAGCATAGTAAGCACAGTCACCTGCCCGGTAAACGCCTTGGTTGATGCCACTCCGATTTCAGGCCCTACATGTATATAAGTCCCGGAATCGGTGGCACGCGCTATCGATGAGCCGACCACATTGCACACACCATAGACAAACGCGCCGCATTCCCTGGCCATGCGTATTGCGGCGAGGGTGTCGGCCGTTTCCCCTGACTGGGAAATGGCAATCACTATATCGTCAGTCGAAATTACCGGGTTGCTGTAACGGAACTCGCTGGCATACTCCACTTCCACAGGTATGCGGGCTATTTCCTGGATAAGTCGTTTGCCGATAAGGCCGGCATGCCATGATGTGCCGCATGCAACGATGATTATGCGGCGTGCATTAAGGAATTTGTCCTTATGCTCGAGCACACCTGAGAGGGTGACTTCCGAACCGCTGCTTCCTATGCGTCCACGGATACAGTCGTGAATCGTGCGTGGCTGCTCGAAAATCTCCTTTAACATAAAGTGGGGATAGCCCCCTTTCTCAAGCTGTGATACCGACATGCGCAGGGTCTTGATGTCGATTTCACCCGGCTTGTTGTCGGTAGTGATAATCTGCAAAGGTTCTCCCTGACGGATTATCGCGATTTCGTCATCATTCAGATAAACCACCTTATCCGTAAATTCTATGATAGGTGTCGCATCCGAGGCAAGGAATGTCTCACCCTCACCTATCCCGATTACGAGCGGGGAACTCTTGCGGGCCCCTATCACGGTGTCGGGCGTTTCCGTGTCGATAACCGCTATGGCATATGCACCTACCACTTCCTTAAGTGCCTCGCGGACGGCATCGGCAAGCGTGCACCCGTTTGTTTCCTTTACATACTCGATAAGCTGCACCAGCACCTCGGTATCAGTCTCACTCCGGAAAGTGCACCCATGCATTTCAAGAGCTTCCTTCAGCACATTGTAATTTTCTATAGTGCCGTTATGTACAAGGGCGATTTTACCACTTCTGCTGTAATGAGGGTGGGCATTAACATCGTTAGGCTCCCCGTGGGTTGCCCACCGGGTATGCGCTATCCCTATATTGCCCGACACATCTTTCGATTCACAGAATCGTTCCAAATCATCTACCTTGCCACGGGTTTTATAAACATTAAGTCCGCCAGCGGACTGAAGCAACGCCACCCCGGCACTGTCATACCCTCTGTATTCCAGCCGGTGCAAACCCTTAATCAAAATCCCGTAAGCGGGACGATGGCCTATATAACCTACTATTCCACACATAAAATAATTATTATTGGTCTCTGCTTTGTTGTAATCCCTACTGTTTAAAATCCATTTTGCCCTTAGAGGGGCGAAACGTGTGCTTATTGCCTTTTCGAAGCCTGGCAGACCCCTCCATGAACCATTCCTAAATGAAAGGCGCAAAGTTACAAAAAATGATAATACCTGCAATATTTTTTTCAAGTGCATATCAGGGAGGCCGCAACCCGGGTTGCACGTGTCACGACTTATGAGTAACTTTGCGATAGAAAGGGGCGACTTACCGCCATCTGCAATCCAACCAGGCTTAACAAGCAATATCCGTGAACGATACCAACCAAGACGCATCACAACGCGACAACGGCCAACGGCAGGCACCGGCGGCCGACTTCCGTCAAGACCTGTCACAGGCACTCGATACCCTTCGCAAAGGGGGCATAATATTATACCCTACCGATACGGTGTGGGGCATCGGATGTGATGCCACCAACCCCGAGGCGGTAAAACGCATCTACGGGTTAAAACAGAGAGCCGACAGCAAGGCAATGATTGTGATGGCCGACTCACCGGCAATGGCAGAACGCTATGTCGACGAGATGCCCGATGTGGCATTACAGCTTATGGAAGTCGCAGTAAAACCAACCACCATAATCTATGACCGGGGAATCGGCCTTGCACCAAACCTTCTTGCCCCTGACGGAAGCGTAGGCATAAGGGTCACATCCGAACCGTTTTCAGCAATGCTGTGCCGCAGGTTGCGCAGGCCGTTGGTCTCCACATCGGCCAACATCAGCGGCGGCAGCACACCACGGTTCTTCAACGAGATTCCCGATGAGATTGTCAGCGGCGTGGACTATGTTGTAAACTACCGCCGCGACGACAACACCCCACACACCCCGTCGAGCATAATAAAACTCTCGAATTCAGGCGAGGTGAAAATCATAAGGAAATGATGATGCCATCTCGGCTTCACTGAACAAACTAATCAATCACATTATCCCGGTTTAAATAATGCGCGAACCGTTTTTACCGCCCGTAATCTATCATAGGGTACATACCTTCTGGCTGAGGTTACTCCGCTGGCGCGAACGACACATCAAAGAGAAAAGCTTCGTCATACTGCTGTCATTGGTCGTGGGCGTTCTCGCAGGACTGGCCGCCATGGTGCTGAAATGGATGATTCACCTGATTTCCGGCACCCTGACCGCCGACCTTAATGTATCGGAAGGAAACTACCTATACATCCTCTACCCGGTTATCGGCATCCTGCTTGCATGCTGGTATGTCCGTTACGTGGTACGCGACAACATTTCGCATGGCGTGACACGCGTGCTCTATTCAATTTCACAGAACAAGAGCCGGTTAAAGCCACACAACATGTACACCTCCATCGTGGCCTCATCCATCACAATCGGGTTCGGAGGCTCGGTAGGGGCGGAAGGCCCTATCGTCTACACCGGGGCCGCCATAGGCTCCAACCTGGGGCAGGCATTCCGCCTGTCGCCACGCGTGCTTATGATACTTGTGGGATGCGGTGCCGCGGCAGGTATAGCCGGCATTTTCAAGGCTCCTATAGCCGGGATGCTTTTCACGCTCGAGGTGCTTATGCTCGACCTCACCACGGTCACCGTAATGCCGTTGCTCATAGCATCGATTTCGGCTGCATCGATTGCCTACATATTCACCGGTTATGAATTCGAGTTCTTTTTCGTTCAAAGCGAGCCGTTCATAACCGAGCGCATCCCGTTCTTCATAGGGCTTGGGGTTATCTGCGGTTTCGTATCGCTCTATTTCACACGGATAATGTTCATGATGGAAACCTTCTTTAAGAAACATCTCGGTGTGCAATGGAAGAAAACCGTTGTAGGCGGTGCCATACTGGCATCACTGGTGTTCCTCTTCCCCCCGCTTTACGGAGAGGGATACGGAGCTATCAATTCCCTCCTTAACGGCGACCCCTCATCAATCGTCGACGGCTCGATTTTTTATGGCGACCGCGACGATGTGGCATTCATAATCCTCTATATCGGGTTCATAATCCTTATGAAAGCGTTCGCCACTTCGGCAACAAACGGCGCAGGCGGAGTGGGAGGCACATTCGCCCCCTCGCTTTACGTAGGGTGCATGACAGGGTTCTTCTTTGCCTACCTCATCAACAATCTCGGCTTCGGCATGGATCTTTCGGTAAAGAATTTCGCACTTATGGGAATGGCCGGGGTGATGTCGGGAGTGATGCATGCGCCCCTTATGGGTATCTTCCTTACGGCTGAAATGACCGGGGGCTACGAACTGTTCCTGCCGTTGCTCATCGTATCGGCGATTTCATATGGGACAATCAAGATTTTCGAGCCTTACTCCATTTACACCATGCGTCTTGCCCGTCGTGGCGAACTGCTGACCCACCACAAAGATAAAGCGGTGCTGACACTGTTGAAAATGAATTCCGTGGTAGAAACCGATTTCCTCACTGTGAAGCCCGACATGAACCTCAAACAGATGGTCGACACCATCTCACGTTCCAACCGCAACCTTTTCCCGGTTGTAGACGACAAAGAACGCCTCATCGGGGTCGTGCTGTTGGACGACATACGAAACATCATGTTCCGTCCCGACCTGTACAGGCGCATGCACGTGAGCCGTTTCATGGCCATGCCACCCGCCAAACTCCAAATAGGCGATTCGATGGACCACGTGATGAAGACTTTTGATGACACAGGTGCCTGGAACCTGCCGGTAGTCGATGGTGAACAATATGTAGGATTCGTATCGAAATCAAAGATATTCAACTCCTACCGCAGGGTGCTGCGTCACTATTCGGAAGATTGAAAACGAAACCCACATCCCCACCACCGGGACAGCGGCAAGTTGTGGAGTAAAAATAACACTATCCAGGCAATACCATAGCCCCCTATCGCACTCAGACTCATGATTGAATATATATCAGGCAAAATAGCAGAACTCACACCGACCTATGCCGTAATCGACAATCACGGAATAGGATACGAACTGAACATCTCACTGACAACCTACTCCGAGCTCGAAAACAAAAGCGAAATAAAACTTCTTGCTCACGAAGTAATCCGCGAGGACGCACATATCATTTTCGGATTTGCCACCAAAAACGAGCGTGAACTCTTCCGGCTGCTTATCGGCGTGAGCGGGGTCGGTGCAAACACAGCCAGGATGATACTTTCGTCAATCACCCCTCCCGAACTGGAACAGGTGATAACCTCAGGCGACGACAAACGTCTGAAAGGTGTGAAAGGAGTGGGCGTCAAAACGGCGCAACGCATAATTGTTGACCTCAAAGATAAAATAAAACCATCAGGCGACACGTTATTTATAGAGCAAACTTTATCGTCAGACGCTTTCGACGAAGCACTTGCGGCATTGCTCATGCTCGGCTTCCCGAAGCCTCAGAGCCAAAAGGTTCTGACGCGCCTGTTCAAGGAAGAACCCGCATTAAGGGTGGAGCAGGCAATCAAGAAAGCGCTGACAATGCTTTAATGTTGGAGCGCCCCCCGGGATGATTCCGGAGGAAGGCGCATCCGGTCAATTGTAATGCGCAAAGATAGCCTACGCCATAAACCGGTCATTTCCCGCATAGTAACGCTGTCAGGGGCAGTTTTGCTCTTGGTAGCGTCGTCGGTTTTGGCATATGCGCAAATCAGCTCACAAAGCAGTTCGTCACTCTCCTCCCCGAAACTTACCCCACCCCCGTTCTATCCGGTGGTGCCACCGGCCAATCCTGCCGATTCGGTAATGATGCCGTTCCCGGTGCAGCAAACAGTGCCTGCGAATTACGAGAACCTCATGGAAGACCAATTCGCGGCCGACCTGGCGACCCCCTCGAACATAAAAACCGTTGCCGAATTCGACCCTGAAACAGGCTATTACGTAATCCGCACAAAACTAGGCGACACCGACATTGCCACCCCGTTCCTGCTCTCGGAAAAACAATATGACAACTGGCAGCTACGCCGGTCATTGCAGGAGTATTACCAGCAGAAGAACCAGGAACTTTCCGAAAACAAACAGAAAGAACCGTTCAACATCTTCGATATGAACTTCGCCTACGGCCCGCTCGAAAAAATTTTCGGCCCTGGCGGAGTGTCACTCAAAACGCAAGGTTCCGTACAATTGCGCATGGGGATTAAATCGAACAAGACCGACAACCCATCGCTGGCGCTGAATTCACGAAGAAAAACATATTTCGACTTCGAACAGAAAATCCAGGCCACAATCGCCGCATCCGTAGGCGACCGCCTGAATTTCAACATGACCTACAACACCGACGCCACCTTTGACTTCGACTCGAAAAACATAAAACTCGCTTATGAAGGGAAGGAGGATGACATTGTAAAGAGCATCGAGGCCGGTAATGTCTCCATGACCACAGGGTCTTCGCTCATACGCGGGTCAACGGCGCTTTTCGGTGTCAAGACAAAGCTCCAATTCGGCAAACTCACTGCAACAGCCCTTGTGTCGCAGCAGAATTCCGAATCGAAAACCGTAAACACAAAAGGCGGCTCGCAGACAACCGACTTCTCTGTCAATGCCGACCAATACGACCAGAACCGCCACTTCTTCCTGTCGCAATATTTCTACGAAAATTACGACAAATTCGCGGCACGCCTGCCCTTAGTATCGTCAGGCATCAACATCACACGCGTGGAAGTGTGGGTAACCAACAAGAGCGGACGCTATGACCAGGCACGCAACGTCGTGGCATTCACCGACCTGGGCGAGTCAACCAGGCTCGCCAACAACTATTGGGTTCCCGACATGTCAGTCTCCGTGCCGTCAAACAGCTCCAACAACCTGTTGCAGACCATAAAGACCGAATATCCCGATGCCCGTAACATCAACGCGGTGACACAGGCACTCGCGCCTTTAGGAGCCTACGGCATAGAGGGCGGACGCGATTATGAGAAAATAGAAAGCGCACGCCTGCTCAACGCCTCCGAATACACTCTCAACGCCACATTAGGCTACATCTCCATCAAAAGCCAGCTTAACGCCGACGAAGTGCTCGGTGTGGCTTTCCAATACACCTACAACGGACAGGTCTACCAGGTCGGCGAGTTTTCAAGCGACATCACCACGACTTCACAATCAATCTATGTGAAGATGCTTAAAAGCACCACGACCGACCCCAAGATGCCGATGTGGAGGCTGATGATGAAAAACGTCTACTCACTCGGGGCCTACCAGGTGCAGAAGCAAAACTTCAAACTTAACATCAAATACCTCAGCGACACCACGGGTACACAAATCAACTATCTACCGGTACCCGGGTTGAACAACATATCATTGTTGCAGGTGATGAACCTCGACCGTATCGACTCCAACCAGCAGTCGAACCCCGACGGATTCTTCGATTTTATCGAAGGCTACACCATCATCCCCTCAACCGGCAAGGTGATTTTCCCTGTGGCGGAACCTTTCGGCGCATGGCTGGAAAAAAAGATAGGCAACCCGGCAATAGCCGAAAAATATGTATATAAGGAACTCTATGACTCCACCCTGGTCGTGGCCCGTCAGTTCTCCGACAAAAACAAATTCATCCTTGCCGGTTCCTACCAGGCATCGTCAGGCTCCCAGATACGCCTTAATGCAATGAATGTGCCACGCGGGTCGGTAGTGGTGATGGCCGGGGGGGTGCAACTCGTTGAAAACTCCGACTATACCGTCGATTATTCCATGGGTATAGTAACCATCACCAACCAAAGCATCATCGACTCAGGGCAGAGCATAAGCGTTACGCTTGAAAACCAGTCGCTTTTCTCTATGCAGCGTAAAACACTCCTAGGGCTTGACCTGCAATATGCCATCAATAAAAACCTCAATATCGGGGCTACAATCATGCACTTTTCGGAAAAAGCCATTACCGAAAAGGTCAACATAGGCGACGAAGTTATAAATAATTCCATTTTCGGCTTCAACGTGGCATACAACACCAAGTTCATGTGGCTCACAAACCTGTTGAACAAAATTCCTACAGTCAATGCCACGGCACCGTCCACGCTGAACCTCACAGCCGAATACGCGCAACTCGTTCCGCACAAACAAAAATCAGGCTCGTCGCAGGGAAGCTCATATGTCGACGATTTCGAATCGTCGCAAACCGGCATCGACCTCCGTTCACCCTACTCATGGTTCCTTGCCTCTACGCCCTACGACAACGGCAAGAACCCGCTTTTCCCCGAAGCCGCCCTATCCAATAATGTCGACTACGGGAAAAACCGCGCTTTGCTCAACTGGTATTACATCGACCGTATGTTCACCGACCGCAACTCATCGCTTGCCCCCGGTTACATCAAAAACGATTTCAAGCAGCAGTCGAATCCCTATGTACGCGAGGTGACATCGCAGGAAATCTTTCCCGGACGTGAACTCACCTACGGGGAATCCAACACAATACAGACCCTCAATCTCTCCTTCTATCCTACCGAACGAGGCCCATATAACCTTGACGCCACCGACATCGACGACAACGGCAACCTCCTCAACCCAGAAAAGCGATGGGGAGGTATCATGCGTAAAATGGAGAACACCAACTTCGAGCAATCGAACATAGAGTATGTGCAGTTCTGGATGCTCAACCCGTTTATGGATCCCGACAATCCCAACTACGACGGAGGTGACCTCTACTTCAATTTCGGTGAAATATCGGAGGACATACTGAAAGACGGCTTGAAATCCTATGAAAACGGCATCCCCTATGACGGTGATGACCGCTTCCTGGAAAACACCGTCTGGGGACGTGTTTCAAGCCAGGCTTCGCTCACATACTCGTTCGACAACAATTCAGGTTCGCGTGCAGTGCAGGATGTAGGTCTCGACGGACTTCCGAATGCCGACGAATTCACATTCTCGTCCTATAGCGAATACCTCGACAAACTCCGGGCCAAACTGCCTGCCGCCACCATCGAAAGGATGCAGAACGACATATTCTCGCCGTTCAATGACCCGGCCGGCGACAACTACCACTTCTTCCGAGGATATGACTACGACGATATGCGCCTGTCGATTCTCGAACGTTACAAACGCTACAACGGAGTTGAAGGGAACTCTCTCTCGCCCGATGAAGCTGCCGACCCGCTCTATCAAAGTTCGCGAAGCGTGCCCGACGTGGAGGATATCAACCAGGACAACACGCTTAACGAATACGAACGTTATTTCCAATACCGGGTCTCAATCCGTCCCGAAGACCTCGTTGTAGGCAAAAACTTCATTACGGACAAGCAGACCTCGGTTGTGCTTACCCGCGACGGCAACGAACAGGAAGCCGAATGGTACCAGTTCAAGATTCCTCTGAGCGCCTACGAAAAAATCGTAGGTTCGATCAGCGACTTCTCCACCATACGTTTTGCCCGCATATTCATGACCGGGTTCAAGCAGGTTACCCATCTCCGTTTCGCCACACTCGAACTAGTGCGCGGCGAATGGCGCACCTATGATTTCAACCTGAACTCAAGGGGTGACATCCCCGCCGAAGGGGAACTCGACGTGTCAGTTGTCAACATCGAAGAGAATGCCGACCGCGAACCCGTGAACTATGTGCTGCCTCCAGGGGTGACACGTATTGTGGATCCCGGACAGTCGCAGATAACACAGCTCAACGAGCAGTCGCTGTCGATGAAGGTAACCGGCCTTCAGGCAGGCGACGGGCGCGGCGTATATCGCGACACGCAACAAGACCTCCGCAACTATAAACGCCTGCAGATGTGGGTTCATGCCGAAAGCCTTATCGACGATGTGACCAACCTGCGAAGCGGCGAGCTTTCCATGTTCATACGCATGGGAACCGACGTGAAGAGCAACTTCTATGAATATGAGGTGCCCCTCACACTTACCCCTCACGGACGCTACAACAACTGGACTGAAAGCGACCGCGCACGCGTATGGCCGTTGGAGAACTTCATGGACATAAAGCTCCAAAACCTTATCGACCTCAAAAAAGAACGCAACAAGGCAAAAGCACAGGAAGGTAGCAATGTAGGCTACGCCACGCTTTTCACCGGCCGCGATCCCGACAACGAACGCAACCGCATGGCTGTGATGGGCAATCCGTCGTTGAGCGATATCCGTGTAATCCTGGTGGGTGTACGCAACAACTCAAACAGCACCAAGGACGGTATCGTATGGGTAAACGAGCTGAAGGTAACCGATTTCGACGAGGAAGGCGGCTGGGCGGCCAAAGCAAACGTGAACCTGGGGCTTTCGGATATAGCCACCTTCAATTTCGGAACGCACATCGAAACCGCAGGTTTCGGCAATGTAGACCAGGGTCTGAACTCACGGCGTATGGACGATTATGAGCAATATAATTTCGCCCTTCAGGCCGACCTCGGACGCTTCCTGCCCGAAAAAGTGAAACTGCGTGCACCGGTTTATTACTCATTGTCGAAAGAAAAAATAACCCCGAAGTATAACCCCCTCGACCAGGACGTCCTGCTAAAAGACGCCCTCGACGATGCCGCCGACAAGCATGAACGCGACTCCATATCGGCATATGCCATCGAACGCAACACGGTTGAAAGCTTTTCCATATCAGGGCTTAAGTTCGACATAACCAGTGCGAAACCGATGCCGTGGGACCCCTCTAACTTCACATTCAATTTCTCGTTCAACAAGCAGTCGAAAACCAACCCGACCACCGAATACGAGTACACCAACGACTACCGAGGCTCGTTTGCCTACAGCTATTCCCCGATGATAAAGGGACTGCGCCCGTTCGGGTGGATGACCTCGAAAAACAAAAACCTGAAATTCTTCAAGGAATGGGAAATCAACTATCTCCCCAACAGCATCTCATTCCTTACCAACATGTCGCGCTACTATTACGAGCAGCAAACCCGCTCGGAAACCGACGTAATGTTCCAGCTGCCGGTATCTGTCAGCAAGAACTTCCTGTGGGACCGGCAATTGCAAATGACATGGAACCTCACAAAGTCAATCAACCTGTCGTTCACCTCCAACACTTCGGCAAGGATTGAGGAAACCGTGGGCGCGGTCAACCGGAAATTGTTCCCCGACAAATACAAAGAATGGAAGGACACCGTGTGGCAGTCGATTCTGTCGCTCGGAACCCCGTGGGCCTACAACCAGTCGTTTGTGGCCAGCTACCGCGCACCGTTCAACCGCATACCCGTGCTCGACTTCATTTCAGGTTCGGCATCCTACAATTCAACCTACCGGTGGGACCGCGGTGCGGAAATCGACGGCGTGTCACTCGGCAACACAATCGCCAACCAGTCATCGCTAAGTCTTGACGGACGCATAAACTTTGAAAGCCTTTACAACAAAATCCCGTTTGTAAAGGATGTGAACAAACGCTTTGCCAACACCCGCAAAATAACGCAGGAAAAGAAGCCGAAAAAATTCGAACGCACCTATAAGCTGAAGCCCGACACCACCTTCGTCATAAAGCATAACCTGCGCAACAAGAAAGTAAAAATCACAGCCGCCCTCCCCGACGGGAAGCCGTTTGTGTTCAAACACCGGGTAATCGACGCCAACTCCGTTGAAATCCTCACACCATCCGACCAGAATATAAAATTCACCATCGAGGAAATACTGAAAGAACAAAAATCGCTATGGCGTGAAATAGGCGAATACTCGCTGCGTCTGGCCATGAGCCCACGATCGGCTTCGATACGTTGGAAACGGACAAAGACCCTCTCGATACCCCTGTTCCGAAACGACATCGGAAACATGTTCGGGCAAAGCAACGCCTACGGGCCCATGTCGCCCGGCCTGGACTTCGCCTTCGGTTTCACTGATGAGAATTTCATCTATAAGGCAAAAGACCGCGGATGGCTTATATGCGACGACGGCCAGACATCGCCGGCAATGTGGTCGATGGGCAACGAACTGAACATAGAGCTTCAGCTCGAACCGGTAAAGGGCCTGAAAATACAACTCACATCGAACCGCACCGACAACCGTACCAGCCAGGTGCAGTTCATGTATGCCGACATGCCGGTAAGCCTTTCGGGTTCATATACCAAGACCCACGTAGCGCTGAAAACAGCCCTGTCATCGTCGAAAGCCGATAACGGCTACTACAGCAACTCATTCCAAAACTTCGTCGACAATATACCTGTAATAGCACAACGTGTAGAGGGGCGCTATAGCGGCACCAACTACCCCGGTGGCGGATTCATGAAGGATAACCCTCATGCAGGGCAACCGTTCAACCCCGAGGTAGGCGGTGTCCAGGAAACTTCGTCGGATGTACTGATTCCGGCATTCCTCGCTGCCTATACCGGCACTGACCCGCAAAAGCAATATCTCGACCCCTTCCCATCGTTTGCACATGTCCTCCCAAACTGGCGTGTAACCTACGACGGCCTGATAAACCTCGGCAACATGCGCAACATCTTCAAATCGTTCACGCTCAACCATGCCTACCAATGCACCTATTCGGTGGGCAGCTATTCATCATACCTCAACTGGCTGAGCGCCGACGGCAACAACAACCTCGGCTTCACCCTCGACGAGCTCACAGGCGCACCAATCCCCTCCTCTCCCTATAACATCTCATCAGTATCGATAACCGAACGCTTCGCGCCACTGTTAGGATTCAATGCCACGCTTAAAAACGAGCTGCAAGTGAATGCCGAATGGCGCGACCAACGCACCCTGACCCTAAACTCTTCGGCCGGACAGCTGGTTGAGGCAACCACGCAAGGGCTGACCGTGGGGGTAGGATACAAAATCGTAGGCTTCAACACCATCCTGAAAATGCGCGGGTCGCAACGCGGCGTAAGCAACGACCTGACCATAAATGCCGACCTGTCGCTGCAAAACACCCAAGCCCTCATAAGGCGAATCGAAAGCAACTACACACAGCCTACATCGGGCACACGCACATTTACCATAAACTTCAATGCAAGCTATATATTAAGCCGCCGCCTTACATTGGCAGCATATTTCGACCACCAGGTGAACACCCCGCTGGTGAGCACATCGGCCTATCCTACCAGCAATTCTTCCTACGGACTTTCACTGAACCTGAATCTCGCCCGTTAACCGCCAGGACTATCCAAATGTTTGGCCGGTACCCGCCGTTTTCTGTTAATTTAACCACGCTGGTTAAAGTTAGTTAGCCATATACCTGCATCAGCAAACTTTATATTACGCATTTTGTCTTAACTAGAAACGATTTCAATTTTTCAACCAAATGAAGTCACTGTGACTTCTGTAAAATAATAGATTATGCGTAAGAAAATATTTAGCGTGGCTATAGCCATTATGACCCTTGTATCAACATCAGTATTCGCTCAGGACAACAACGTTGTCACAAAAGTAAAAGAAACTACGAGCCAGGCCGCCGACAAAGTAAGCGACACTGCAAAGAACCTGGGTGAAAAAGCCAAAGAATTCGGCAACAACGTCAAGACAAAAGTCAAGAAAGAAGCACGCCGTGCCAATAAGGCGATAAAATCAGAGACACGGCAGGCTGAAAACGCCGGGCAACGTGCCGGGCAGAAAATAGATAACGCCGCCGAACAGACCGCAAAAAAACTTGACGCAAAGAAGTCAGACCGCCCATGCAGGAAAGTATGCGATAAAGCAAGAACCTCATGTAACGACTCTGTCAAATGCATCAATTCGGCCAAGTAGCCTGGCAGTTGCAAAAGTATATACGAAGGCATCAGCCATGCGAAATAACAGCAACCAGCCCCTGTGAATACAGTGCCAGAACCACCGGGCCAGCATTTGACTGCCTGAATAATTAACGCCCGGCCTGGCAGCCATGGATGTGATGCCATGCTGTTTCAGAAAATTTTGCTAACTTTACCATGTCATTGAGCGGATAGTCCGCCAATCCGTCGGGGGGGTAAATCGCCACAATCCGCAAACGGCGAACTTTACCCCCCTTCGTGATGTTAAAAATTAAAACATCACGATAGCCATTCACACGGTTCGGCTGACGGACTCAGGCTTCAATGGCACAGATGTTTCAATTAATATATCCAGAGAGCCTGGCGGCCAAATGCACATAGATAATAATTCATTCGATTTGCCTTAATGCCGCCACCGCAGTAACCAATAAAAATTTAACGATATGGCAAGAGACGATGATGGCCGCAAGCCAATGGTTCCATCAACGATGCGTGTGATTTTCGGAATCATAATGATAATTGTTTATGTAGGAATGGGCGTGCTATTGCTCATAAATTACTTCCAATGGACTTCACCGGTGCTTCAATGGCTACGATGGATCGGAGGTATAATGTTCATTCTTTACGGCATCTGGCGAGGGATACGGCAATTTTGGGGACTTGACACCTCGCTTTGACAATTTTTAAAATTTCGATTGTAAAATAGCGCCAGAATTTGGCATCTGTTAATTTAACAAATGACTATCTTTGCTAATCGAAAAAAAATAGTTCCAAGGCATTGTGCCGTCAGGCATGATGCCACTGAACTTATCTGAAAATCCCTTATATCCGGATAAGCCATTGGAAACTTAATTTGAATGTAGAGACTAAAGATGAGAAAATCACTGTTATTAGCCGTCGCGGCTTTGTTGGCCATTATGTCAGGTTGCAGGGGCACCGGCAAACGGGAAGCGCCCAAAGGGAACTCCTCCACCTCAGGCACTGTCGTGATGGCATGCGATGCTTCTTTCGAGAATGTAATGCAACAGGAAATAGAGGTGTTCGAATATGTATATCCCAATGCCTCGATTCTCCCCTACTATACCGACGAAAAAGCTTGCGTTGACTCCCTGCTTTTCGGAAGAGCACGCCTTGCCGTGGTTTCTCATGAACTGACACGCGAGCAAATCGACTTCCTTAAGGACAAAAAACATTTCGCAAAAACAAAGAAGATAGCAGTCGACGCTGTAGCCGTAATCGTGAATCCTGACAACCCGGTGGAAAACCTTTCGGTGAAGGATCTTGATGAAATCCTGACCGGGAAAATAACAGAATGGAACGACATCTACCCTTCCAAGCTCGGAAAAATCCAGGTGGTATTTGACCATAGCGGGTCATCGGTGGTAAAATACATGGCCGACAGCGTGCTCAAAGGCAAACCGTTTGCCGATAATGTCTACTCTGCCGGAGCGATGAAAGCGGTTTTCGAAACCGTGAAAGAGCGCAAAAACGCCATAGGGCTTGTTGGTGTAAGCTGGATTTCAGCCGACCTGAAATCAGCCGACCTCACGGCTGAAGAACGCGTGAAAACTCTCGAAGCCGACGACACCACCGCCACAACCTTCACCGACGAAGTGAAGGTGTTAGGCATCAACCGCAACAACTCCACAATAGCCTATAAACCATACCAGGCATATATTTTCGACGGCAACTATCCGCTCTACCGATCAATCTACATGATTAACACCGGTGCATCAGGATCATTGGCCAACGGATTCTTCGCATTCGTCACCTCGTTCCGCGGACAAAAGCTGATGATGTCGACAGGAGTGCTTCCCGCCACCGTACACCACCGCATGGTATCGGTTGACTGACAAAGAAATATAGTAATAATGCTTTTAAAATAACACGTACAAAACATGAAATCCAAACTTCTGTTTTCCTTATTTTTAGGAAGTGCCTTAGGTCTTTCAGCCCAAGGTTTCAAGGATGGTGTGGAATATTATCGCGCCGACCAGCCCGAAGAAGCCGCAATTATCCTTACCAATACACTTAACCAGGCCGGAACCGACCAATCCACCGCCTATTATTATCTCGGCCAGATTGCATTGAAAAACGGCGACAAAGCCGCTGCCAAATCCAATTTCGACAAAGGTATGGCTGCCAATCCCGACAACGGGTATAACTATGTAGGGCTTGGTGCACTTGCCTTAGCCGACGGAAATGCATCGGACGCATCACGTTATTTCAAAGATGCCAAAGGCAAAGCCAAAAAGAACGCCGACATCCTTACCGAAATCGCACGCGCCTATTTCGTGTCTGACCCGGTAAAATATGACAAGGAAATCGAAAAAGCCCTTGCCGACGCCAAAAAGGCTGAAAAGAACGCACCCTCGCCATTCATTCTCGAAGGCGACCGCCTGGCCAAAACCGATGTAGGTGAGGCTGCCGGCATGTATGAGATGGCAGCCCAGTTCGACACCGACCTCGAACACCCCGAAGCCTATGTGAAGTATGCCCGCACATACTTCCCGGTAAACCCGCAATATGCAATCGACAAACTCAAAGCCCTGCTTGCCGCACAGCCCAACTCGGCCCTCGCACAGCGCGAACTCGCTGAAAAATATTACGAGGACAACCAGCTGACACGCGCAGCCGAGCAATATGAGAAATATATCCAGAACCCCAACCACTTCAAAAAGGACAAACAGCGCCTTGTTGGGTTGCTTTTCTTCGCAAAGCGCTATCCCGAATCATATGCGCTGGCATCGGAACTCCTCAACGAGGACCCATCAAACTTCTACATGCAGCGCCTGCAGTTCTACACAAAGAAGGCCATGGGTGAAAGCGAAGCTGCCAAAACCGCTGCCGACAAGCTGTTCAACAATCCAAAAGCCGAAATCAACTCGCAGGACTATATTCAGTATGGGGAACTCCTCCAGGATCTCGGCCAGGATACCCTCGCAGTCGACATGTATGAGAAAGCAGTGGCCATATCCCCGGAAAAGACCACACTTCTCAAAGACCTCAGCGGTGCCTACAGCAACGCGAAAATGTATGACAAAGCTGCCGATATAATGGCCAAATACATCGATGGCGAAGGTGACAATGCCAACCCCAACGATATCCTTGCCCTTGCCCGCCGCTACCAGAACCTCGCCATTTCCTACATGGAAACCGACAGCGTGGCATCGCTCAACGCAGCAAACAAGGCTCTTGCCACGATCGAGAAGGTTATAACCCGTGTGCCCGACAACCCCCTGGTGCTTAACACCAAGAGCGACATCCTGCGTGTGGCAAGCCGTGGCAATGTAACACCCGATGTGATTGCCGCCGACCAGGCCACACTCGCAGTGCTCGACTCCGACCCGGCAAACCTTGAAAAACGTAAAAACATCTACCGCGCAATCTACGGTCGCCTTGGCAACTACTACCTGACCAACAACGACGTTGAAAACGCCAAACTATACTTCCAGAAATTCTACGACGTGGAACCGTCGGAAGAACTCAAAACCTTCATCGAAGGTCTTGATGCAAAACAATAACCCGCTCCCCTAATCGATCGGAGAACATAAATAAGGCGGTTGTGCGCGACATCAAAATCCCGCACAACCGCTTCCTTTTAAAACCACATACTGCTGCCATGAACATCCTACAAGCCATAAGCACCCGCAAATCAAGCCGCACATTCAACGGCCTGCATCTTGACAATGCAATCCTGAACCGAATCGACACACTATGCCGGAAGCTATCCATATCGCCGGATTCGTCAGAACCCGGAATTTTCAACAACATACCGCGGCCTTCGATAAAACTCCTATCTGACTGTAATGCCGGAGGCATGCTCGGCACATATGGGGTGATAAAAGGGGCACGCTCCTTCCTGGCAATGGCAGCAGGAAGTTCCACTGCAGAACAGCTCCTGGCAGGATACCTTTTTGAAAAAATTGTGCTGGAATGTACACGAAACGGGCTTGACACGTGCTGGGTAGGCGGCACATTCGGCAAAACCGTATTCCAAGCCGAATTCGACAATGCGACCGACAAATCAGAAAGCGATATTGCCACGGAGCAACCCGGCAAAAAACAAACTGTGACCATTATCAGCCCGCTGGGTCACCGCACCCCTGACACCAGGTTTGCCGAAAGGATAATGCGCCGCATCGTGTCGTCCGACAGCCGTAAACCATTCCACGACCTGTTCGAAGGCATAACACCTCCGTCGTTCCACCTTATGCGCCAAATTTCAGAAACACAATGCGCCGGTTCACACAGTGTCGACAACATCTCACTAGAACACCGTCTTGCGGTAGCACTCGAATGCGTGCGCATGGCTCCGTCAGCAAGGAATTCCCAGCCATGGCGTGCCAACGTGTGCAGGAATCTCAAAGGACGCCCCACCGGGATTGCCTTCAAAAAAGCCCTGACCGGGAAATTCTCATATTATGACATGGGGATTGCCTATTGCCACCTGGTTGAAAGCGCTTCATATCTCGGGATAAAAGGGACGTTGGAACAAAACAGCTACACCGACCCGTCAGAACTATTCTTTTCACTCCTGTCATGAACAATATCCGTTAAAAAAACTTTATATAGGTAAAGAACGGCATGAAGCACAACCATCCACTTGCACTATAGCCGACGGCTCGGTAATACTCCATGCCATGCAGGTCAAATAATGCCTCTCCGGATATAAACCCTGCTGTTACAAAGCCGGTAACCTTGAGAGGCTTTACATTAAAAATGCAACGACATGGGCATAACTGGAAAATATATTTTTTGGACAGGATTCATACTTACCATAGGCATCGTCATGGCCTATATAATCATCATGATTATCGACGTTACATGTTTCACATCCTGGATTACCTCCCTTTCATTGTGCGGCATTGTTCTTCTCGGCTCGATATTGATGCTGATAGGGCGTGCAATCGAACGCCGTTCTGACGACGAGATATGACTATACCTACATATCGACTTGGCAATCAACATCGTAACAGGCCGCCAATGCGACCACACGACATGGCCGTGACAAAAACGGGTTGTCAGATTAGGGGTGATTTAAAAGATTTTAGTAAATTTGTTGCCAGTTTCAATACCTATTGTGCCATAATATGAAGAATGTGTTGACCCGGTCGCTCACCGGCATCCTGTATGTAGCAATTATTGTTGGGGCGGTGTTTGCCGGTTCTTGGTGGTTTTGGGCGCTGACGGTTCTATTCGGAATCCTTGGTGTGAACGAATTCAACCGCATGACAAACAAGAATTTCGTATCCAACACCACAACGATGCTCGACCTTCTCGGCACCGTATTGCTTATCACGGCAGCAGCCCCTATGTTTTGGACTGCGAACCAAATGTTTCCCGACACCCAATCAATCGGGTTATTCGCACTGGGATATTTCATCTATCTGATAACACGCTTTATCATACAGCTTTACATGCACGACGGCAACCCGCTGTCACACCTTGCCCACTCCATTCTCGGGCAGGTATATATCGCAGTGCCTCTTGCCATGCTCGGCCTGATGTACACCATTATCGGCAAGTATCTGACCCTGGCCATGTTTATCCTCATATGGCTCAGTGACACCGGTGCATTCTGCGTTGGTTCGCTGATAGGCCGGCACAAACTGTTTGAACGCATATCACCAAAAAAATCATGGGAAGGCTTTATAGGCGGCCTGGTATTCTGCCTGGCGGCTTCGGCTCTTTTAGCATGGCTCTTCCCTGCAGAAGTCAAGGGCCTGTCGATGTTGCAGATGCTTGGTTTCGGCGCAGTGGTCTGCGTGGCAGGGACATGGGGCGACCTTATCGAGTCGATGATTAAGCGTTCGCTCGGCGTAAAGGACTCGGGCAACCTGTTGCCGGGACATGGCGGAATCCTTGACCGCATAGACTCGTTGCTGCTTGTAACACCGGCAGTGGCGCTCTACATGGTATGCCTGCTTCTATTATGATAGAATGTCGGCCATTGACACATAGATTGTATTAAGATTATAATTTGTTGACCAACCAATAACCGCTAATCAGAATGTCGCAACAAAGATATGACCTGCGAGGCGTTTCCGCCGCAAAAGAAGATGTGCATAACGCAATCAAGAACGTTGACAAGGGAATCTTCCCCAAAGCGTTCTGCAAAATCATACCCGACATTCTAGGCGGGGATCCGGAATGGTGCAATATAATGCATGCCGACGGGGCTGGCACAAAATCATCGCTCGCCTACGCATATTGGCGTGAGACAGGCGACCTCGGTGTATGGAAAGGTATTGCACAGGATGCACTGATTATGAACGTCGACGACCTTCTCTGCGTCGGGGCTACGGACCGCATGCTGGTTTCTTCAACCATAGGCCGCAACAAACGCCTGATACCCGGCGAAGTTATAGCCGCCATAATCAACGGCACCGAGGAATTGCTCGAAACCATGCGCGGCTACGGTGTCGAGATTTACGGCACAGGAGGTGAAACCGCCGATGTAGGCGACCTCGTGCGCACCATCATCGTGGATTCCACAGTGACCACACGCATGCGACGTGCCGACGTTATCAACAACGCCGATATTGCCGACGGCGACGTCATCGTAGGGATGGCATCGTTCGGACAGGCCACCTATGAAACCGAATACAACGGCGGCATGGGCAGCAACGGGCTGACCTCGGCACGCCATGACGTTTTCAATAAAAACGTGGCAGAAAAATATCCCGAAACATTCGACGGCAAAATCCCTGCCGGCCTCATCTACAGCGGCACCAAGGATTTGCTCGACACTGTTGACGGAACCGACCTTACAGCCGGGAAACTCGTGCTCTCCCCTACCCGTACATATGCCCCCGTAATACGCAGGCTCCTTCAGGAAATGCGCGGCGAAATCCACGGAATGGTTCATTGCACAGGTGGTGCGCAGACAAAAGTGATGCACTTCGTGGAAAACAAGCATGTGATAAAGGATAACATGTTCCCCCTCCCCCCGCTGTTCAAACTAATCCAGGAACAATCGGGCACCGACTGGGCCGAAATGTACAAGGTGTTCAACATGGGTCACCGCATGGAAGTGTATCTCCCGTCCGACAAAGCCGGAATGGTTATCGACATCGCCAGGGAATTCAATATCGACGCCAGGATAATAGGCCGTGTAGAGGACGCCCCCGCCAACAGCCTTACCATACGTTCGGAATTCGGCGAATTCAGATATTGAAACCCGTAAACTCACGACATCAGAATCTATGAAGGGACGGCTCATAACAACCGTTACCATCGCAACCCTCATGCTGTTGTGGCTGGTTGCCGCAGCGGCATGCAAAGGGGAAAAAGCAGGCAGCGGGGATGAAGCGCAGCCGCATCCCCTGCCCGACACATTGAGAGTGGCCACACTTTACAGCCCTACCTCCTACTTTATCTACCGTGACGAACCCATGGGCTACGACTACTCGCTGCTCAAGCAATTCGCGGCAGACAAAGGCATCGAGGTCGACCTCACAGTTGCCACCTCATTGCAAAACCTGATAGCCCTTCTTGATTCAGGGAAAGTAGACCTTTTGGCCTATGAGATACCGGTAACGGCTGAATACAAACGCAAAGTCACTGCGTGCGGTCCGGAATTCCTTACCCACCAGGTGCTGGTGCAGCCTAAAAAAAGCGGGAAACCTGTCATAACCGACGAAACAGAACTTGTCGGGAAGGAAATCTATGTAGAGAAAAACTCCAAATACCAGTTCCGTTTGCAAAATCTTAACGAGGAACTTGGAGGAGGAATAAAGATTCATCCCATTGACCGGGACACGCTGATAACCGAAGACCTGATTGAAATGGTATCGTCGGGCGAAATCCCACTTACGGTTGTCGACAGCGACATCGCACGCCTCAACCGAACTTATTACAAAACCCTCGACATCTCGCTTAAACTCAGCTTCCCGCAGAAATCCTCCTGGGGTGTTGCCCACTCGGATAAATGGCTGGCCGATTCCATTAACGAATGGTTCGCCCAGGAACAACCGAAGGAACGCCAGGCACAGTTGCTCAAACGATACTTCGAGCTGAGCAAGGATAATGGCGACAGTTTCTCGCTTGATCTGTCGAAAGGTGTAATTTCCCCTTATGACGCGCTGTTCAAAAAATATGCGGGCGAAATCGGCATGGACTGGAGGTTGCTGGCTGCCCAAGGATTCCACGAAAGCCACTTCGACCCGACACGCGTATCATGGGCCGGGGCAAGGGGGGTGATGCAGATAATGCCGCGCACAGCAAGGGCCTACGGCCTTTCAATGGCCGACATCACCGACCCGGAAGCCAACATCCGCACCTCGACAAAAATAATACGCGACCTCGATAAGACCCTTTCACGACGGGTCAGCGACAACCAGGAGCGCCTAAAATTTGTTATAGCAGCGTATAATTCGGGAATCGCCCATGTGCTCGACGCCATCGACCTCGCAAAAAAATACGGAAAGAATCCCGACATTTGGGACGGCAATGTCGAATCCGCGCTGCTCATGAAAGCAAATCCCGAATATTACACCGACCCGGTGTGCCGGGCTGGTTATTTCCGCGGACGAGAAACAGTGTCCTATGTGAAAAAGGTAATGGATTTTTATGACAAAGCGCGCCGCCAGGTAGCATTGTGATAACTGGCATTACACAACCCATCTGACAACATACCCGAAACCGCGACCAGTCAAACAACCCGGTTCACGCTCCCAAGCGGCTATAATCGTCAATACGCAACTATTTACTTAACTCATATACAATTACTGTATGAAGAAACATTATATTTCAGTAGCAGTGGTAACAGCCCTCGCAGGCTCGATGCTTTTCACATCATGTATAGGCAATTTCGCACTTACACGTAAGCTTCTTGGTTGGAACAAGCAGGTAGGCAATAAATTCGTCAACGAACTTGTGTTCTTCGCATTCTGGGTTATCCCGGTTTATGAAGTGACCGCACTGGCCGATGTGCTTGTGCTCAACTCTATCGAATTCTGGAGCGGCACGAACCCTATTGCACAAGGTAAAAGCGTAATCGAGGGCAAGGACGGCAGGTATCTTGTGGAATGCGACGGCAAAGGATACACAATCAAATCCGAGAACGACGGCAGCATAGTTCGCCTGGACTTCGACAGCAACGACCACAGCTGGAGCGTGGTAACCGAAAACGGCGAAAGCCACAAATTCATGACATTTGTTGACGATACCCACGTCAACATGATTGCCCCCGGCGGGGAGACACAGCTCGTAGAGCTTTCCGAAGCAGGGCTTATGGCCTACCAGCAGACTGTGGAAAGCGCACTTTGGGCACAGCGCTGAAACATTTATAGCACAATGTGTGGCAGAATTGCCACCCGATATAACATCCATACGGCTTCATTAACGCGATTTATGAGGCCAAATCACAACAGCGGTTCAACCGATTACGGTTGGCCGCTGTTCCTATATCGATGGTATTCCTGATTATCAGGAAACCTTCAAAACAACCAGGCATATGACTGATTTTGCGGCATTACAATCTACCTGACAAAATAGGACGAGCAGTCAACGACAGCCATCTTCCATTTAAAAAGTCACCCTTTTAATAGTTTTAATAAAAATTCAAAAAACATTTGCCAGTTAATACCGAATACAATATCTTTGTAGTATTGCCTGTGAAAATAATCACATGACACATACCTGACTTGAGACTAGGAATCTAACCATACAGAAATTCACTTAACTACAAAACCAGATATGGATAACGAACAACTGCTGCAAAGCGTCAAAGAAAAAGCCATGGTATGGCTTTCCGACCAATATGACGAGGCTACACGTGCCGAAGTAAAACAAATGCTCGAGGCCGAAGACCCCACCCTCCTTATCGAATCTTTCTATAAAGACCTGGAATTCGGAACGGGCGGCCTGCGCGGCATCATGGGTGCCGGCACCAACCGCATGAACATCTACACCGTCGGTGCGGCCACACAAGGTCTTGCCAACTACCTTAAGGAAGCTTTCCCCGACCTTCCCCAAATCTCGGTAGCCGTAGGGCACGACGTGCGTAACAATTCACGCAAATTCGCTGAAATCGTGGCAAACATCTTCTCGGCAAACGGAATCAAGGCATATCTTTTCGACAGCTTCCGCCCCACCCCGGAACTTTCATTTGCCATACGCCATCTCGGATGCCAAAGCGGCGTAAACATAACCGCGTCACACAATCCCAAAGAATATAACGGCTATAAGGCATACTGGGCAGATGGCGCACAGATTATCGCCCCCCACGATGTGAACATCATCAACCACGTGAACCGCATCAAGAGCGTGGCCGACATAAAATTCCAAGGGAACCCCGAGCTTATCGAGATTATCGGCGAAAAGATGGATCATGACTTCCTGGCCGCAATCAAAGAGCTTTCACTCAGCCCCGACGTAATCAAGAAATACCACGACCTGAAGATAGTTTACACCCCGATTCACGGTACAGGTGTAAACCTCATCCCCGATTCACTCCATAACTACGGGTTCACCAACATCATCCATGTCCCGGAACAGGACGTGCCGTCTGGCGACTTCCCCACCGTCGACTCCCCGAACCCGGAAAATCCCTCGGCTATGGCCATGGCTATTGCCAAAGCAAAGGAAGTGGAAGCCGACCTCGTAGTGGCATCCGACCCCGATGCCGACCGTATCGGCTGCGTAATCCGCGACACCGATGGCGAATACGTGCTGGTCAACGGCAACCAGATTGTGCTCATCCTGCTCAACTACCTCATGACCCGCAATGCCGAACTAGGCCGCATCACGGGTAAGGAATATATCGTAAAGACCATTGTAACCACCGAGACCATCAAGTCGATTGCCGATGCAAACAACATCCGCATGTATGACTGCTACACCGGCTTCAAATGGATTGCAGCCGTAATCCGCGACAATGAAGGTGTGGCCCGCTACCTCGGAGGCGGCGAGGAAAGCTATGGTTTCCTTGCCGAGGAATTCGCCCGCGACAAGGATGCCGTATCGGCCGTGTCGCTTATGGCAGAATGCCTTGCATGGGCCAAGGATAAGGGTATGAGCTTCATGGAAATGTTGCAAGACATCTACGTGAAATACGGGTTCTCACGCGAAGAAGGAATCTCGGTTGTACGTCCGGGCAAATCCGGTGCCGAAGAAATCGTGGCCATGATGAAGGAATTCCGTGCCAACCCGCCCAAGACCCTCGGCGGAAGCGACGTAATCCTCGTAAAAGACTACGCAGACCTGAACATGACCGACATGCGCGACGGGCATATCGAGAAACTCGACTTCCCCACCACGTCAAACGTGTTGCAGTTCTTCACCGCCGACGGCACCAAGGTCTCCATCCGCCCCTCCGGCACCGAGCCTAAAATCAAATTCTACATCGAAGTCAGAGGTAAAATGGCAACCAAGGCCGACTATCATGATGCAACCGTAGCTGCCGAGAAAAAGGCTGCGGTGATCAAGAGCGAACTTGGCATCTGATACGTAAAATAAAGCATAACGCTTGAACAGACATCCACCGCTGATATGACCCTGGCATTTGGGCATATCAGCGGTGTTTTGTACCTTTGTACTATCCGAAATGCAAAAAAATATGGCCGATATTGTTTATGAAGACAACCACATAATAGTTGTCAACAAACATACCGGGGAAATCGTGCAAGGTGACAAAACCGGCGACGAACCCCTTGTGGAGACTCTAAAAAAATACCTTAAGGAGAAATATGCCAAACCAGGCAATGTGTTCTGCGGGGTGGTTCACAGGCTCGACCGCCCCGTAGGGGGGCTGGTTGTGTTTGCGAAGACCTCAAAGGCTCTCTCGCGCCTTAACGAGATGTTCCGTAACGGCGAGGTTCACAAAACATATTGGGCCATTTCACGCCACACGCCACCCAAGGATGCCGACGAACTCAAACACTACATCAGGACAGTTGAAAAGACCAACAAATCTTACGCATCCGCAACCCCAAAAGAAGGCTCGAAAGAAGCCCGTCTGCGCTACCGCATGTTAGCCTCGACCGAACGTTACAACCTGATAGAAATCGAGCTGCTGACAGGCCGGAAACACCAGATCAGGGTGCAGATGTCGGCTATAGGATGCCCTATAAAGGGTGATTTGAAATATGGCGACAAACGATCGAACCCCGACGGCTCGATTTCGCTTATCGCACGCCACATCGAATTCATCCACCCCGTAAGCAAACAGAAAATATCACTCGATGCGCCGGTGCCGGCCAACGATAACCTGTGGCAGGCTTTGGCTGATGCCGCCCAAACTAACGGATAATGACAAAGAAAGATTTCAGGATTGTTTTTTTCGGGACACCCGAATTCGCTGTCGCAAGCCTTGACAAACTGATAGGCAACGGGTATAACGTTGTAGCTGCTGTTACCATGCCCGACAAACCGGCCGGACGAGGGCACAAAATGTATCAATCACCTGTAAAGGAATACGCCCTGGCTCACAACATACCGTTGATGCAGCCTGAAAAGCTCAAAAACGAGGAGTTCCTATCACAGTTGCAGTCATTCAATGCCCACCTTTTTATTGTAATCGCGTTCCGCATGCTTCCCGAAGCCGTGTGGCAGATGCCGCCCCTAGGCACCTTCAACCTGCATGCTTCCCTGCTGCCACGTTACCGGGGCGCCGCGCCGATAAACTGGGCTGTGATAAACGGCGATACCGAGACCGGGGTCACCACATTCTTCCTTAAGCACGAAATAGACACCGGCGATATAATAAGCCGCGAACGAATCGAAATACTCCCCACAGACAATGTGGGCGATGTACACGACAAACTCATGAACCTAGGTGCCACACTGACACTCGACACCGTCGACCATATCATAGCAGGTGACCTTAAAACCACACCGCAAACAGAATTGCTCAACGGGGAGGATGCCACACCGGCGCCTAAAATCTTCAAGGACACCTGCCATATCGACTGGGGCAAAACCTCGACGGAAATACACAACCTGGTGCGCGGGCTTTCACCCTACCCTGCCGCATGGGCCGAAATCCATGATTCGCTAAATCCCGAATCACCGGCACCGGCCATCAAGATATTTTCCACGCAACCTATACAAGGCCACATCGTCAATGACCTTCAGCCAGGCCGTCTCAGCATTGACGGAAACCGAATGACAGTGGCATGCGGCGGTAATACCTCAATCGAAATCCTAGAGCTTCAACCCGCAGGCAAACGCCGCATGACAGCATCGGAATTCCTTCGCGGCGCACGCCTTCCCGAATCAGCCATACTGAAATAACCAGGAACATCCCATCTAATCCCCACCCATGCTTGCACCACTTGCCGAACGGCTCCGCCCCAGGACACTCGACGAATATATCGGCCAGACACATCTGGTTGGCAACAACAGTGTGTTGCGCCGCATGATCGACACCGGCAATGTAAGTTCCTTCATCCTGTGGGGACCTCCTGGTGTTGGAAAGACCACTTTGGCAAAAATCATTGCCAACACAACCAAATCGCCGTTCTACACCCTCAGCGCGGTAAATGCCGGGGTTAAGGATGTGCGCGACGTCATAGAACGATGCAAAGCCGATGCCGCAAGCATGTTTTCAACCGGGCGTCCGATTTTGTTTATCGACGAAATCCACCGTTTCAGCAAATCGCAACAGGACAGCCTGCTCGGTGCCGTTGAAAACGGCACCGTCACATTGATTGGTGCAACAACCGAGAACCCGTCTTTCGAGGTGATAAGGCCGCTGCTGTCGCGTGCGCAAGTCTATGTGCTGAAACCTTTGGAAGCCCCTGAACTTACAACACTGCTAAACCGGGCCGTATCATCCGACGAAATCCTGTCGAAAAGCGATATCCGCATAGAGCAGACCGATGCCTTGTTCAGATTCTCAGGCGGCGACGCACGCAAATTACTCAACATCATAGACCTGCTGTTTCAGTCAACCCCACACGGGCAGCCGCTGGTGATTAACGATAAAATCGTAACAGAACGCCTGCAAGAGAACCCCTTGGCTTATGACAAGCAGGGAGAAATGCACTACGACATCATATCGGCATTCATCAAAAGCATCCGTGGCAGCGACCCTGATGCCGCCGTCTATTGGCTCGCAAGGATGATTGAAGGGGGCGAAGACCCTGTGTTCATCGCCAGGCGTCTTGCAATAGTAGCCTCCGAGGATATCGGGCTTGCCAATCCCAACGCATTGCTTCTTGCCAATGCCACTTTCGACATAATTCATAAAATCGGCATGCCTGAAGGCAGAATCCCCTTGGCGGAATGCACCATCTATCTTGCCACATCGCCCAAAAGCAACTCGGCGTACATGGCCATCAACAATGCCCTTGAAGAGGTGCGCCAAAGCGGAAACCTCCCGGTGCCGCTCCACATACGTAACGCGCCTACGTCACTGATGAAAAAAATGGGCTATGGGGCTGATTACAAATATGCCCACGATTATCCGGGCAATTTCGTGCGCCAGCAGTTCCTCCCCGACGACCTTGCCGGGACACGTTTTTGGAACCCATGCCACAACCCGGCCGAGGACAGGTCGGCCGAACTGCAACGCCAACGCTGGGGCAAATAACCGGCAATAAGGCATTATTTGCTATTTCTGCAATAATAAAGGTACGAGAATAAATTATGTCCAAATAGTACATTCATCTGAATACACTCATTATTTGATTCGCAGCTTTATCTTCATTACCATTCCCGACTACTATTTCCGAAAGCATACGGTATTAAAAATTAGGGAAACAAACGCATTTAATCATACCTGATTCCATATAAACACCTTAAGTTCAGTTGTCTATACCTTTCATGATTTCTTCAATAAGTACACGATTAATATCAGCCGGTCATAAACAACTTTGATAATCAGGCAATTTGAGTAGATACGAAAATAATTTGCTAATTTTGCAGCATGTTTGCCAATCGTATTATCACAACATGCATTGCAATTGTTGCAACAGTTGCGACAGGAGTGCAATCGGCTGAGGCCGACCCGACCCAAACCAAACAGCAGGAAACCACGACATCATCCACCTCTTTGAAAATGGATTATACCCCGAAAATCCACGGGGTTCTCCGAACCAGATGGGAAGGTGAGTTCGGCGATGAGTTCACTCAACGTTTCCAGGTGCGCAACGCACGGTTATCAGTCGAAGGAAGAGTATTGCCTACGCTTGGTTACTATGTGCGTATCGACGCATGTGACCGGGGTGTAATGAAAATTCTCGATGCATGGGCGCGCTGGGGATTCGCCGGGGACTGGCATGTACAGGCGGGGCAGTTCAGGGTGCCGTTCGCCACCGATTGCTTTCGTGGGCCGGGCGCATATTATTTCGCCAACCGTTCGTTTCTCGGAAAACAGATTCTGAACATGCGTGCAGTCGGTACACAGTTAGGCTATAGTTGCGCCACACTGCCATTGACAGTGGAAGCAGGCGTGTTCAACTCCACTTCCATAGGGAACCACGAAACATGGCAACGTGCCATGACTTATGCGGCAAAAGCATCTTACCGTGTCCAAAATATCACACTCTCGGCAAGTTATATTTCCACCGAACCAGATTCCGTGAGAATCAACATAGTTGCAGGGTCTATAACCTGGCAAACAGGCAGGTGGATTGTGGAAGGTGAATATCAAAACAAACATTATGAACGCAACCGGCATAAAGCCGTAAACGCATGGAATGTATTTGCCTCATACGCGATACCTCTGAATCACCCGACGTTCAACCAGCTATCGTTCCAGGCACGTTTCGACGGCATGACCGACCACTCAAACGGCAAAAGGAATGATGCAAAGGAGCTGGTAACCAACGACCCTGCACGCCGAAGAATCACGGCAGGTTCCACACTGGCATTTATCAACAAGCCTGTAAAAGCCGCTATCCGCCTTAATTACGAAAAATATTTCTATAACGCACATACCGTTATCCCGGCCGGATGTAACGACAAGGTGGTAGCCGAGCTGGTGGTCAAGTTCTAACAGTCAGCCTATAATCTTCAGCCCCTAGCCTTTTGAAGATCGGAGGGAATAGACATTCATGCGGCAAGCCGCACAATCGAATTGCAAACGGAAGCGGTCGGTAGCTGTGGCAAGATATAGTTTTGCCGGCAGCCGCGAGGCATTTTCGGTTTTAAGACAGCAACCGAGTTCCCTCCTCAGGCAATAGCGTGTCTGCATAACCCGTATCCGGGCTTCGCCAGGCAACTCCACTTCGACTGCACGCGGCATGCCTCCATCCGCATCTGCGCCGATATTTCTATAGAACTTCTCTGACAAACGATTCGCGATATTGTCATGCCTTGAAACCATGAACCCCTGGGGAAGCCTTAACCCTCTAACCGCACCCCTGCGGTAATCATATTTGTAAGCAGCTTGATAAGTAGCACTTAACGCGGCAACGGCATCACGTCTCAGCGTGGTTAACACCGAGGCCGGTACAAAAACATCACCGAGCAGGTCGGTCAATTTGTCCAAGGCAAATTCCGTATCCCCGAGTTTCGACAACACGCGCTGCCGTGCCTCCGCCTGAGGTGATTTTGCAGGCTGGCATTCAAACTCGACAGAGGCCGCGACATCATGCCCACGACCGTCGCACAGTTCCAACACAAGCATCCCTCCGGCTTTACGCAACAACATTGAAAGGGGGATATAACGGCGTGCCGATTTGCCGGATGCCAACACATCAGACCACTTTTTGTCGAAATTCCTGTAAAGTTCCATTCCGGGACGCACTTCTATATCCGAGGCGGCAAACAACCGGCTGCCATCCACCCTGTTCAACCTGAAGCCGCAATACACCCCGGCATCATTGAAAAAGCCGAGACCGTCGCCATTTTCAAGAGGGGAATCCAAATCGGCATCCATGATACGGTTTGATACCACACGCTTCACAACCCCGATGCGTTCCCCTGTCCATTTAGGGGAATCAACAGAGGCCAACGACCCGGCAGCCGGATCGCCCCCTTTCAGGAAGTAGGATGTAAAGCCACGGTTGAAACTCTTGGCCACATCCGGCTCGAACCCATACTCTACCCTGCCCCGCGAAGCCCTGCGAAAATGCCGGGGGTTGGCCGAAACAATACGGTCGAGGGCACGGCTATAAGCCGCCACAACGTTCTTTACATAAGCGGCATCTTTCAGCCGCCCTTCTATTTTAAAAGAGCTTACACCGGCCTCAAGCATATCCGACAAGTAATCCAGCCGGTTCATATCCTTCAGGGATAGCAAATGCTTCCCCCTGACCAGCTTGCGCCCCGTCTCATCCTCCAGGTCGAATGCATAACGACATATCTGCGCACATTCCCCACGGTTGGCGCTACGGCCTGTAGCAATGAAACTAGCCTGGCAATCACCACTATAGCTAACGCACAACGCACCATGCACAAAAGCTTCGAGCGGCACATCCACAGCCTCGCGAAACTTCCGGATTTCGTCTGCCGACAGTTCCCTGGGAAGCACAAGCTGCGAAAAACCGGCATCCTGAAGGAAACGGGCTTTTTCAGGCGTCCGTATGTCGCATTGAGTAGAGGCATGCAGGGCAATCGGCGGAAGCTTCATTTCCAACAGCGCCATATCCTGCACGATAAGGGCGTCAACACCTATGCCGTAAAGTTCCCAGACAAGTTTTTCGACACCGGCCAACTCCTCATCGTAGATAATCGTATTGACGGTTACATAAACCTTGACACCGAACCTGTGGGCATATTCAACCACCCCCCTTATATCAGATATGGAATTGGACGCCTGCTGACGCGCACCATGGCTTGACGCCCCCATGTAGACCGCATCAGCCCCATGATTGATGGCCGCAACTGCCACCTCCGCATTACGCGCAGGCGCCAGCAACTCCACCTCGATTATATCATCTGTCAAATTACCCCCTTTGGGAAGAGGCTCTTTATTTATTTCCTTCATTTCCGTAATCTTTTACCCGGATTCCACAAACACAAGGTTCATGCCAGCGAACCCGGACAACCATTCCCGATTGTGTTACAAAAGTATAGAAAAATAAAGAGAACAATCCGTTCTAAATACAAAATCTTGCGAAAAACAGCTATTGATTGCCTCCGCCAAAATATTTTCGTATCTTTAAAGCCGCCCTTCATACGATTCCGTATAAGCAGATGGCAGATTACATCTATAAAACGTTTTTTAATCACCAAGAACATGAAACATATCATCCGGCATTTCGTCGTGGCCTTTTCGACAATACTGTCAATATCTGTCACAACAGCCCAATCATTTAAAGCCGAAGATATAAGGATTGCCAACCCGGCTGCCGGTATCGAGCTGGCAGGCACCCTGACATCCCCTGTGGAAGGTGCACCCAAGGCAGTTATAGTATTAGCCACCGGGAGCGGCGCACAGAACCGCGACGAGGAAATCATGGGGCACAAACCGTTCAAAGTCATTGCTGAAACATTGTCGGGACACGGCTACGCGGTGTTACGGATGGACGACCGTGGCACAGGGGAAAGCGGAGGCGATTTCGCCTGTGCCACAACCGACGATTTCTGTACGGATATAGCTGCCGGAGTTGCGGAAATGACAAAGCGCCATCCTGCTGTCAAAACCGGGATACTCGGACACTCGGAAGGAGGTACCATCGCAATCAAAGAAGCCGTCAACAATCCTGAATGCGATTTCATAATCACACTCGGCGCCCCTGCCTGGGCAGGTGATTCGATTATAATGTCGCAAGCAAGGGCTATGGCTGTCGGCCTTATGGGAAAATGGGATGCAGAAACACACCAACGAGAAATCCTCGACCTTGTGAAATCAAGCATCAACGACATCCAGCTACGCATGGCCCTCACCGTCAAGTTATCCGAAATGTCAGGGCAGAGCGCCACGATACCCCAGGTCAAGGAAGCATTAATGAAGCAGATAGACGTATTAGCATCCCCGTGGTACCGCCAAACAATCAAATATGACCCGGCATCCGACATAATCAAAATCAAAAAACCATGGCTCGCCCTAAACGGCGACCGCGACACACAGGTGCTGCCAGGAAACCTGCAGACAATAAAGAATCTTAATCCCGGCGCCGAAACCATGTTGCTTGAAAAACATAACCACCTGTTCCAGCGATGCACAACCGGGCTGATGAACGAATATGCCGGTATCAACGAGGATATTTCCGAGGAAACCCTGGCCGCCATACTGCTATGGCTTGACAACAGCAATGGCCGATAACGGCCACAATCCCTGCCCTATTGCCATTTTAATCACAACCGGGTTAGGCTCATCACCGAAATTTTTGTAATTTTGTGGTCGTATGCAGTAGCCGGTCACTGTTGGGGCGTATCGGCTCCATGCAACCAACAACATCAATTGAAAACCCGAATAACCTGATGGAACTTTTTGAACGATTAACCCGTCGCGCCAAGGAAAATCCCCGACGCATCGTGCTGCCCGAAGGTGCAGAAACCAGAAATATCACTGCCGCCGACCGAATACTGGCCGACAAGTTAGCCGAAATCATCCTTTTGGGAAATACCGCCGAAATAGAGGCAAAAGCAAAGGAACTGAACCTCACCCACATCGGAGAGGCTACCATTCTCGATCCGAAAGATGAAAAGAACATCGACAAATACGCACCTCTGTTTTTCGAGCTTCGCAAGAAAAAGGGTATCTCAATGGAAGATGCACGCCGTTTCACTTCCGACGAATTGTATTTCGGATGCCTCATGGTGAAAGCCGGTGATGCCGACGGCATGGTGTCGGGCGCAATCCACACCACCGGCGATGTGCTCCGTGCCGCATTCCAGGTTATAAAGACAGAACCGGGAATCGATGCCGTGTCAGGTGCCTTCCTGATGCTCCTTCCCAAGGACTCCCCATATGGCGAAAACGGAATCATGGTCTTTGCCGACTGCGCGGTGATTCCCGACCCCGATGCACGCCAGCTCGCCCAAATCGCCGTATGCTCAGCCCGCACGGCAAGTGAAGTGGCTGGAATCGACCCTCATGTGGCAATCCTGTCATTCTCAACAAAAGGCAGCGCGAAACACGAACGGGTCGACAAAGTTATCGAAGCCACGAAAATCGCCCACGAAATGGCTCCGGAACTCAACCTCGACGGCGAATTGCAGACAGATGCCGCAATCGTGCCGGTAGTTGCATCGCTGAAAGCCCCTGATTCCGACATTGCAGGTAAAGCAAACGTACTGGTGTTCCCGTCGCTCGAAGTAGGCAATATAGCATACAAACTCGTGCAGAGACTGGCCGGAGTCGAAGCAGTAGGGCCGTTATTGCAAGGGCTCGCAGCCCCCGTCAGCGACCTTTCACGCGGATGCTCGGCCGACGACATATGCAAAACCATAATCATGACCGCCAACCAGGCAATACACAACAAATAACCGGCATAAAACACCAAAAATCCTGACCAATCATGAAAATACTCGTTTTAAATTGCGGAAGCAGCTCGGTAAAATACAAATTGATTGACACCGACGGCAACAATGTAATGGCCGAAGGGGGCGTTGAAAAAATCGGTCTTCACGACGGATTCCTGAAATACAAACTCAGCGACGGCTCAAAAGCCATAAAGGAACTCGGCCTGACCGACCATAAAGGCGCCGTCAAAGCCGTGCTCGACATTCTCACCGACCCCGAACTCGGATGCATCAAATCATATGACGAAATCGACGCCGTGGGTCACCGCGTGGTACACGGAGCTGAAAAATTCAGCAAAAGCGTGTTGCTGACCGACGAAGTAATACAACAGGTCAAAGACTGCTACGACCTCGCCCCGCTTCACAACCCGGCAAACGTTACCGGCATCGAAGCTGTTGAAGAAATCCTTCCAGGCATCAAACAGGTAGGGGTGTTCGACACCGCCTTCCACCAGACAATGCCCGCGAAATCATATATGTATGCCCTCCCCTACCGTTTTTACAAGGAAGACGGGGTGCGCCGTTACGGCTTCCATGGCACAAGCCACCGTTATGTGTCAGGGCGGGTTTGCGAAATACTCGGTGTAGACATCAACACACAGAAAATCATAACCTGCCACATCGGCAACGGCGGTTCGATTACCGCAGTACTCAACGGCAAGAGTGTGGATACTTCGATGGGACTTACCCCGACCGAGGGGCTTATGATGGGAACCCGCGTAGGCGACGTCGACCCGGGGGCCCTCACCTTCCTGATGAAAAAACATAACCTCTCGGTTGATGACCTGCAGAAGATTATAAACAAAGAGAGCGGCGTGCTCGGCGTTACCGAAATGTCGAGCGACATGCGCGAAATCGAGGCTGCCGACAAAAACGGTGTCGAACGCGCACAGCTCGCCCTCAGCATGTATGAACAACGCATCACGAAATATGTGGGCGCTTATGCAGCCGAAATGGGCGGTGTCGACATAATCGTGTTCACCGGCGGCGTAGGTGAAAACCAGACAGGCGTGAGGGAAAACGTATGTGCCCCGCTCGCATTTATGGGCGTTGAAATCGACAAAGCTGTCAACGACGTTACCCGGGGGACTGAAACCATTATCTCGACACCCTCTTCCAAGGTGAAGGTAGTGGTAGTGCCTACCGATGAAGAGCTTATGATTGCCCGCGACACCGAGGCCATTGTAAGCGGGAAATAAATAAACATAAATCACAATGTGTGTGACCGTCTCCCATGGCTTTTGAAACCACAGGGAGCGGTCACACAATTTAACCGACTAACCGAAAACCCTAGAGATTGTCTAAAATTTTTTCCAAAAGATTTTTAGAGCTGTTTTTGAGTAAATTTTGAGTTTTGAAGAGGGAGCGATGCGGGCATCGTAACCGATGAAAAGCTAAAAATTTACCAAAAAGAGCCTAAAAAACAGCAGACAATCTCCTTGAAAAAATTTTTAGACAATCTCTTATGCTCGACGCAATCACCTGGACGGCGAATCCGATCCTGTTCAACCACGGTGTTACAATCCGCTGGTACGGGGTTATGTTCATAATAGGCTTCTTCTTAGGCTACAAAATCCTGGCCAGGATTTTCAGGCACGAAGGTGCCTATGAAAAATGGGTGGGTACCATACTGGTGTACCTGGTGATTTCGACAATCGTGGGTGCACGCCTTGGGCATGTATTCTTCTATGCCTGGGACTATTATTCCCAACACCCCATTGAAATCCTCTATACCTGGGAGGGCGGCCTGGCAAGCCACGGAGCCACAATAGGGATTTTCATAGCAATGTTGCTTTACTCGCTTTTCGTAACCAAGAAAAGCCCCTTGTGGATTCTCGACCGCCTAGTAATCCCCATCGCACTTGTAGGGGCATTGGTGCGCATAGGCAACCTTCTGAACCATGAGATTTACGGCCACCCAACCGACCTCCCATGGGGATTCAGGTTCGTTGTAAACCTGCACAACTGGATGAACGGCGCCCAGCCCATATTCTCCCTCCCGTCGCACCCCACGCAGATTTACGAGGCACTGTGCTACCTCGCCCTGTTCGGCCTGCTTATGTGGATGTATTGGAAAAAGAATGCCGAAAGCCGACCGGGGCTGCTGTTCGGGGTGTTCTTCGTAATCCTGTTCGCAAGCCGTTTCCTTATCGAATTCGTCAAGAACCCCCAGGAAGCGTTCGAAGTGGGAATGACTCTCAACATGGGTCAATGGCTCTCAATCCCGTTCATTATAGCAGGAATCTGCCTCATAATCTATGCACTCGTCCATCCACCTGTGAAACTCAGTTTCCCCAATAAATTTGCAGAGCAGCTTGAAGGCAACGCAGAGGGAAACAGTAAAAAACATCAGAAATAACAAAATCAATGGTGGCATTAAGTTTCGATATCGAGGAATTTGACCTGCCTCTCGAACACGGAGTTGAGCTCCCGTTTGAAAGACAGATTGAAGTGTCGCGAATCGGTGCCGAACGAATTCTCGACATTCTTGACGGGCATGGGGTCAGAGCCACATTCTTCTCCACCGTGAAATTTGCCGGACACGCCCCGGAAGTCATCAGCCGCCTGTTGAAAGAGGGGCACGAACTGGCAAGCCACGGAATCCGACACACAGGATTCGACATATCAGACCTCAAGGCATCGCGTCAGGCTCTCGAAAAGATTGCGGGACATCCGGTGACAGGCTTCCGCATGCCACGCATGATGAAACTCCCGGAAAGCGCCATGCGCGATGCCGGATATCTCTACGACTCATCGCTCAACCCCACATTTATCCCGGGCCGCTACATGAACCTCGGCACACCGCGACACCCATTCATGAAGGATGGAGTGCTGCAGATACCGACCTCTGTCACCCCATGGATCAGATTCCCCCTCTTCTGGCTTTCGGCACATTTGCTGCCGCCGCGCATCTATCGCATTCTGGCCAGACGCACACTGAGCCACGGTGGATTGTTCACCACCTACTTCCACCCATGGGAATTCTTCAATCTAAACAGCCTGCCTGAGTGCAAACTGCCGGCAATGATACGTCTCAATTCCGGAGAAGGGATGCAACAGCGGCTAAGCAGCCTGATCTCAGAGATGAAGCAACGGGGAGAACGTTTCGTGACATATTCCGAAATCTATGCCGCATATAAATCCCTGTAGCATCTATTCACAGCTATGAAAAAAATCACGATTCTGCTGCCTGCCTACAACGAGGCCTCGTCAATACCCCTCCTGCAGGAAAAAATGGCGGAGGTTGCACAGGAAAACCCGGGTTATGAATGGGAATTCCTCATCGTAAATGACGGAAGCACCGACGATACCCTGCAACGTATAAAGGCCCTTCACAACAGCGACCCACGTTTCAGCTATATCGATCTCTCACGCAACTACGGCAAAGAGATTGCCATGATGGCGGGGTTCGACTACGCTTCGGGCGACGCGGTGATTATAATGGACAGCGATATGCAGCACCCCGTATCGTCAATCCCGGAGATGCTCCGGCTATGGGAGGAAGGATGGCAGGATGTCTATGCCCAACGTAAATCATCGAAAGAATCGTGGTTCAAGCGCAAAAGTTCGGAGTTATACTACCGGCTCCTGCAAAACACCACGAGGATACCGATACAGAAAAACACAGGCGACTTCCGCCTCCTTGACCGCGTATGCATCAACGCCCTGCGCGAAATGCGCGAGACACAACGCAACACCAAAGGGATGTATTGCTGGATAGGATTCCGCAAAAAAGGGATAACCTACGAACAGCTCGAACGCGTCAACGGCACCACAAAATGGCGGTTCTGGAGCCTTATGAACCTTGCCCTCGACGGCCTGACGGCCTACACAACCTCACCGTTGCGCATAGCGTCGATTCTCGGCATCATCTGCTCCATAATAGGGTTTGTCTATCTGGCCTATATCCTGGTCAACACACTTCTGTATGGCGACCCCGTTGCCGGCTATCCCACCATTATGGTCACAATCCTGTTTATCGGAGGCGTGCAGCTGCTGTCGCTCGGCATAATCGGCGAATACCTCGGAAGAGTGTTCAACGAGAGCAAACGCCGTCCGCCCTATTTTGTAAACACCTACAACAACCGCCAGATCGGTTCCGAACCGGCCTCATTCCCACCCCGCCACATCACAGGCAATGACAATGATCCTCGCTGACGCAGGCAAAAAGACAGCCGCATTCTTCCGTCACCCGTTCTTTTCCGACTATCGCACAATAGCCGCACTGTGGGCAATCCTTGCAATCGTGGCTGCAATAGCCAAAGGGGGACTCGACGGTGGCAAATTAAACAATTTCTTGATTTTCAGGCAGGTGTTCTGGCACCTTGTGGATTTAAAGTCGTTATATGCCTATTATCCCGAAGAATATTACGACCACAATCTCTACGGGCCGCTGTTTTCAGTGATTATAGCGCCGTTTGCCCTGATGCCCAAGTTTTTCGGTCTGCTGACATGGCTTCTGGCCCTGGCGGCAACCATCTACGCTGCCATAATCAAACTTCCGCTGGCAAAAGGAGCCAAAATATTCATATTCTGGTATCTGTCAAACGAAGTGTGGGGAGCATTGATAATGGCACAGTTCAACATCGTGATCGCAGCAGTTATAATAGGCTCATATTCAGCCTTGCAACGCAATCACACCGGCATTGCAGCCTTCCTCATCATGCTTGGCGCAATGACCAAGCTCTACGGCATTCTCGGACTTGCGTTCTTCTTTTTCACACGCCGAAAAGCCCGGTTCACAATGTGGCTGGCCGTGTGGGGAGCAATCTTTTTCGCGCTACCGATGCTTTTAAGCTCGCCATCCTACGTCATCGACCAGTATGCCGAATGGTATGCCACAATAGTGGATAAAAACAACCTGAACGTGGCAGTAGGCTTCAACACCCGGTCGGACTGGTATCAGAACATATCGGTGCTCGGCATGACCCACCGCATCACGCAGATGGAATTCAGCGACCTGTACATACTGATTCCAGCAATGCTGCTGTTCCTACTCCCCTATTGCCGTACCGGGCAGTATGCCAACCACGGATTCCAATGGGGAATAGTGGCTTCGGCGCTTATGTGTATCATCCTTTTCAGCACCGGAAGCGAATCGAGCGGATATATAATCGCCATTCTCGGAGTTGCGTTATGGTATGTCACCTCCCCATGGAAACGCTCCAAATGGGATATTGCCCTGCTCATATTCGCCCTGCTGATAGGCAGCTTCGGCACAAGCGACCTCGTGCCCCGGTCTATTCAGAAATCGCTCATACGCCCCTATTCCCTAAAAGCCCTCCCCATCCTCATGGTATGGCTGAAACTGATCTGGGAACTATGCACACGCAACTATGCGCCTGCTGCAGAGACCACCAACCGCCAAAACATAACATCTGATGCCGGCTGAATAGTTCGCACGAAAATGCGGGAGTAAGACACGCCTGGAGTTAAATTGCGTTAAATCTACAGACCGCTCCAACCGCATCCGAAATTAATTCCATATCTTTGCAAAGATATACACGCATCGCACACAAGAGAGTGTGAAGCATTGCAAAACATGGGGATGACCGGTTTTGACAGCGCGTAGAGGTGGTGTGTAAGCATGCAGAGCAATGATGGCTACGCTCTATAATATGGGACATCACAAATTTAAATGGCGAAAACAACTACGCTCTTGCTGCCTAATCGAAGCACAGTAGATTACGCTTAATCTCCGCAACAGTTGCAGAGACAAGACATCGCCCGATTGTCCGTTTCCCGAGACCAATCGACAAGGCGGTGCAGATAAATCGGGAATGGGAAGCCAAGTGCCGCGCGCGGCTTCCGAGAATTTAGCGGCTAAGGACGACGTTGGCGGTTTCAGACCTGCGGCGTCACGAAAACCAAGCTGAAACTAAGCATGTAGAAAGCTCATTAGTTCCGCGTTTGGACGAGGGTTCAAGTCCCTCCATCTCCACTTAGCGGGTCGGACAGATTCCGGCCAACAAAAGTCTAAACAAGACTAAACCGCACAATATCAACTTATTGTGCGGTTTTTTAGTGCCTAAAAATGACGACTCAGGACCGTCATCGGACAGAAAAAAGACCGAACAAGACACCTATTGGTTGCAAATCTGCTACACAAAAATCGTGAGATGCCAAATGTAGCAGTTGTGTAGCAGTAAGTATCGTAACTATGTTTTGTACAGCACGTTACGAAACGCCAACTCTAACGCAAGTCGGAAAATAGCGGTCAAAATCGGACATCTGATAGAACACAAATAATGAAGTCAGGTGGCATAGTCCGAAACTTACATTTGATACCTAATTTTCTTTTCCCATGCACTCCGTCAGAATAAGCAGGACACCATGTCCGCTATTCGTCCTCTATTGGCCAGAGTGTGTCTAAGCAAAATTAAGTTTAACTCGTTATGATTTTTGCAAGGGGTAAAACCCGGGCAATCATAACCACCAAATCCAAATGTAAGATGAAACAGAGCACATTTAAGATTCTGTTCTATCTCCGAAGCAACCACCTCAACAAGGATGGTACATCCGCCATTATCGTCCGCGTATCTATTGACGGAGAAAGACAGGACTGGAGTACAAAACTGGTTTGCGAACCGGAAAGATGGGATGGGAAAGCAGGTAAAGCCACCGGTCGTTCATCCAAGTCTTTTGAAATCAACAACCATCTTCAGGATATTCAAACTATTCTGACCAATCATTTCTACGACATCCAGCGTCGTCACGGCTATGTCACTGTAGAAATGGTGCGCAACGCCTACATGGGCATCACCCAGCGAGAGGAATCGCTCCTCAAACTCTATGAACAGCACTTGGAGGACACCAAGAAGCTCGTGGGTCTCAGCAAAGCCGACCCAACCTATCGCAAGTATGAGCGGATGTATCGCCGCGTGGTGGAGTTCATGAAGAAGAAATACAACATCACCGACATTCCCCTGCGGGAGATAAAGTATCAGTTCATCGTGGACTTGGAGTTCTTCCTTCGCACGGAGTACAAATACTCGCAGAACACAACCTACAAATGCATGAAGTTTTTCAAGCAGGTAATCAACAAGGCTATCCGCGCCGGGCTGATAACCGTTGACCCTTTCAACGGCTATAAAATCTCCATCGAGCGAGTTGACCGTGGATACCTGACCGAAGACGAGCTGTGTAAGATGATGCAGAAGGAGTTCGCAAGTAAACGCTTGGAGCAGGTGCGCGACATCTTCATCTTCGCCTGCTTCACAGGACTGGCATACATCGACCTCGCACACCTGCGTGTCGATAACATACAGAAGATGTTTGACGGTCGTCTGTGGATTGTCACCCACCGCCAAAAGACCAACACAAAGGTAATGGTGCCGCTGCTTCCGCCGGCTCTGAAAATCCTCAACAAGTATGAGGGCTGCTACAACGACGGCCAGCTCATGCCGATAATCACCAATCAGAAGCTCAACTGCTATCTGAAGGAGATTGCCGACATCTGCGGCATCGAAAAGAACCTCACCTTCCACCTTGCAAGACATATCAAATTTTCTTTCTTGCTAAAATTCAAGCACTTGCAAATTTTTGCAGCTTGACAGGTAACGATTTAGAAAACAGCGAAATTCTGTGTTTCACTTCGTTTTGCAGTAATTCAAAAGAACGCTTTTCCTAAATGCAAAGGTAATATTATTTTTTGAATAATAAACCTTTGCAGATAGTCAAATTCAATAAAATCGGCTATGGTTGCTTGAATTTATATTTAAGTCCATACTCTTCAAGTTTACTGTATAGTGCCGACCTGCTTATTCCCAACAGTTCGGCGGCAAGGCTCCGATTGCCGTTCGCTTGTTTCAACGCACGCATTATCCGTTCCTTATCCTCTGCATCATTGCGCAGGGCGAAACTGACGGGTGAGGTCGGTTTCGTCACGGCAAGTTCCAGATGCTCTTTCGTTACAACACCTTCTTGCGCCTGCAATACCGCACCCATGATTTTCTGCCGAAGTTCCCGCACGTTGCCCGGCCATGTGTGGATCAGCAATGCTTTACGGGCTTCGGGACTGAATCCGCCCACATTACACTCCAGTTCCTTGTTGGCAATCTCACGGAAGAACTCTGCCAACGGCATAATGTCTTCCTGACAGTCACGCAACGACGGCACGCTTATCACGAAGTCGTGCAGACGGTAGAGTAAATCCTGCCGGAAACGCTTTTCACTCACTGCCGCCTCCAGATCCTCGTTGGTGGCGGCGATGATGCGGACATTGAAACTTCTGTCCGAATTGTCACCGACCGGGCGATAACGTCTCTCTTGTATGGCACGGAGCAACATCTGTTGGGTTTCCAACGCGAGGTTGCCCACCTCGTCCAGAAACAACGTGCCACCTTCCGCTTCATGGAAATACCCTTTCTTGGTGCTGTCTGCACCTGTAAACGCTCCCTTGACGTGTCCGAAGAATGCCGACGGCGCAAGTTCTTTTGAGAGTGAACCGCAGTCAACCGCCACGAAGGGTTTGCCCGCACGTTTGCTCTTGTCGTGTAGGTAATGGGCGATATGCTCCTTGCCCGTGCCGTTCTCTCCGAATATCATCACACTCATATCGGTAGCGGCTACCAACCTTATGCGATGCATGATTTTCTGAAAGGCGGAACCTTCACGGACGAACACGGGCATACGGCGGTGTCCCATCTGACGCTCCTTCTGTATGGAACGGAGAAGTGGAATGAGTTTGTCCTCTATCAGTTTTTTAGGTATATAGTCTATCGAACCGAGTTTCATGCTCTCCACGGCAGTATGTACTTCGGCATAGTCGGTCATGATGATGAACGGCTGCATCTTTCCTTCCTTGCGCATCCAACGCAGCATGTCTATACCGTTGCCGTCAGGCAGGCGCAGGTCGGCAACTACTATGTCATTATCCGTTGCCTGTTGCAGATGTTTCTTCGCTGTCGATAGGTGGTAAGCTTTCACGGTATGGTAGCCCTCCCGTGCCAGCAGGTTGCAGACATATTCGCAATACACGATGTTGTCCTCCACCACGATTATTCTGGTCTTATCCATTTTCGTATTTTCTCCTTTCCTCTTTTGCCAGCCGGATTATTTCCGCGCCCTTATTCAATACTGCGGTAACAGCATGGCTTAACTCACTTTCTTCCGGTATAGCCTTTCCATGAAGCAATCCGTAAAGTTCCCTCAGCGGTTGGTCGGCACGGAGTACCTCCCACGAGCTACGCAAGTGGTGTGTCAAGGCATCAAGTTCTTGCAGGTCGTTTCGCGTTGCCGCATCCTGCATCAAGCGCATTTCCTTTTCAGTTTCCGTTATCAGTTTCTCCAGCATGACGGCCTCATTGCCGTATGACAGCAAGGTGGATAAGTCCGGCTTTCCGTCCAGAGTTTCTTTTATGCCGCACTTGTCCGAGACCTCCATCAGCTCCGATATGGAGAACGGCTTGAACAGGCATCCGGCAAAGCCTTTTGCCAAAAGTTCCTCCGCATCGCAACTGCCCGAAGCGGTTGCCACGACCACGGGGATTATCTGTGAATTGCCCACGTTGGACGAACGCAGAAGTTCCAGCAACTCGAAACCGTTTATACCGGGCATATTCAAATCTGTCAGCAGCAGATTATATTCTTTCCGGCGTAGCATCTCCATCAGTTCCGCCGCATCGGTGCAAGTATCGCAGTGTATTCCCTCTTGGGCGTACATCTCTTTCTGCATCAGGAGCAACACCTCGTCATTGTCGATGGCGATGACATTGAGGTTTCTGTCTTTTCTGTGAATATACGTCTGTATTACTTGCTCCGGCACATCATCAGCTTTTTGCATCGGTATTTCCACCATGAAACGGCTTCCTTTCCCTTTTTCACTGTTCAGTCTGATTTTTCCATGAAGCATCGTCACGATATTATGAACGATGGCAAGTCCAAGTCCGAAACCGTCCTTTGCGGCGGCATTTGAGAGGCGTTCAAATGCGTCGAACACATGGTGCTGTTCCTCTTCGGTCATGCCCGTACCGGTGTCCTCGACGGTCAGTGTCAACACTCCGTTGGTATAGTCGGAAGTCAGTGACACACCACCTTTCTCTGTGAACTTGATGGCGTTTGACAGCAGGTTGTTACCGATTTGAACTATTCGCTCTTTGTCGGTCAATACAACAGCATCATTCCCGTTCTTCATGGTCAAGGACAGTCCCTTGTTCATGGCAACGGACATGAACTCCGTTTCAAGGATGTGCGTGATTGCTGAAATTCTGCAAGGTTGCATTTTGGGCTGTTCCTTGCCGTTATCCAAGCGGAAGAAGTCCAGCAGAGTGTTGAGCATAGCCCGCATACGGTCGGAGGATTGTTGTATGCTTTGAAGGAAATGCACATTGTTCCCATTGCTGCACTCTTTTTGCAACAGTTCGGCATAGCCTGTTATTGCCGTCAGCGGTGTACGCAACTCGTGGGTAATAGTATATACCGCTTTCTTTCGGGAGGTTATGAGTACCTCATTTTGTTGCACGGACTGTTCCAATTGCCCTATCAAATCCGTTGTCTGGCGTTTGTATCGTTTGATGCTCTTTGCATCATGGTGTATGATGATATAAGAAATGACCAACAGCAAAAGGACAAATCCCATCAAGCCGCCTATCTGCATAAATGATTTTTCACGCATGGCGGTTATCTCGGCTTCCCTGCTTTGTAAATCAGATTGTACCTTCTTTTCGATTTGGCAAATCAATCCTCGCAGTTGTCTGTTAAGTTCGGCATTACGAGCCGCAAGACTGTCGGCTTGTTCCGACAACCGACGGCTTTGTGCTTTCTGTTCGCTGACCATGTTTCTATCGGGAGAACGAAGCGTAGTCGTTGTTGTCAATGGCTTCGTTTTCTCTTTTTTACCGAATATGCCCAAGAATCCTTTGCGCTTCGGTTTCTTGGGCTGTTCCTGCACAATCTTCTGCACAATCACCGGTTCTTGGCTGGCTATCTTCCTGTTGATGGATTGTTGCTCATCCATTAACCGGACAATCTGGAATATCTGCCGTTCCTTATACTCCAAAAGACTGCGCACGCTGTCAACACGCTCAATTTTGTGAGTTACATTGAAACTGCATAATATACTGTCCAATGCAATACGTTGGGCATGGTAATTCTCCAAATCTGTTTCGTCCCAATCCAATATAGTTTCTCCCAACAAAGAGAACTCTATCAGTCGGATATGAATACGGTTTACATCCTTCCTGAATTCATTTATACGTCGATTGCCAACCTCCAATGCTTCCACTTCCTGCCATTCATGATGCCAAGTGTAGGCAATACATCCGATTAACAATGCAATAAGTGTATAGCCGAAAGCGACCGCTTTCTGAAGATGTTTCACTGTATGTTTACATCTATGATATTGACAGAAAAAAATTAATTATTTTGTTTTTCCAATTTTTGCAAATCCATTTGCATAGTTTCCTATAATATTGTGATTATCATCACAAATATATCCATTGAAGTAATATCCTATGAGTATTTTATTTTCGGTGAAAATATAGCCATTGGAATAGTTTCCAATCATTTTACCCTGGGTGTTAAATACATATCCATTTCGATAGGTAATCAGAGAAGTTTTATATGAGCATGAGTATAAGCATAAAACACTCAGAGTTAGCAACAATGTCCTCATATCATTTTTGAATTAGTATCTGAATCTTGATGTATCTATTCCTTTTATCTCCTTTTTCTTATATCCGCCAAAACAATAACTGAAATGCAAAGTAAATGAACGTGAATAAAATCCGCTGTTCATATCCAAGTGTTGCCCCTTAAAGCGGACTTTTGTTGCAGGCATTCCTGTATCAAATATGTCATTGCAACGGGCTGATAAACTCAATTTGTCATTTGCAAAATTCCATTTTAATCCGGCAGTGAGATTAAAAATAGATTCTATATCAAATGTCCCTTGTATGACAGGAGTCTGTACATTCCCTATCAACTCGAAAGATAAATTCTTGTTTACTTTAAACGTGTTATCCAATGTGCCGCTAAATACCCATTTCCTCCGATTGAAAGGAATGTCGAAAAAATCATCACAGCGTTGGTGCATTTGCATTCCGACTAAGGAGAATCGGGAATCCAGCCAGTTTCCTGCTTTAAAGGGTACTATGATATTTGCTCCCCATAGCTGCATATAGTTCCAGTTTGTATTTTTATAGATCAGTGCCAGCCTGTCGGTAGATTGATAGGCGGCTTGTGTGAAATAATCCGATGTATGCGTGAAAAACAGACTGAAAATATACTTCTTCATGAAGATATAACTTCCATTCAGATTATAATTCGTCATCGGCTTCAAATTCGGTGTACCCCACAATTCTGTATATCCATTAAGATAACTGACGGAAGACTGCATATCCCAATAACTTGGATAGGTTTTATCCGTAGATAATGACAATTGAAACAGATGTTCCGGTGTTTTAAAATAGGTCAATGATGCTTGTGGAAAGACTGCCCATTTATGATAATTGCCAATCGTATAATACTCTCCTGTAGCAGAAACGGATAAAGATGTACCTGTTGCATAGTTTTTGCTCAACGACACATAAAAACTGGCAGTTTGTTCTCTCAGATTGGAATATGTATTTTGTGTTTGAATGTCACCTGTCACTTTATCGTAAGTTTGGAAATCAAGATCTTTGGCAAATCGATAGGAAACTCCATAACCCAAATTCCATCCTTTGGATAAAGAGTGTTTCCCGTCTACATAAATAGAATAGCGGTCTATCTTTTGTCCGCCAACCATAGAGAAACTACTCTGATTTCCATTTTGATAATCAGTATGTAAACATTGATTATTATTGGAAGTATAATAGGTATAGTCACCTCCTATTTCAAGACCGAATCCTGAATGATATTGCAATGTGACATTGTGCATTTGATTGTCAATATATTTATCAACATTACCGGTTTGGTAATTGCCTGATGTCCGGCTGTTATTATATTGGTCAGGGGTATAACTACCTGTGTAGGCAATATTGATATTGTTTTTATCGTTGAAATTATATTCAAAAGCGGCTCTAAGGTCATGCTTCCAATACTTGCTGCGCAACTGTTCATTTTGTGTGATAGAATGGAGTTCTTCTTTTAGCGTATGCTTGGAATCAAGGTCTATGTACTCCATTTTTTTTACGTTATTTACTCCATACATTACATCAAAAGCCATTTTAGGAGTTGACAACCGAAAGTTCCCGTTCATTCCCCCGTCATTGAAGTATTGGTTTTTATAGTCAGCACTTATCTCACCCTGAAAAGAGTAGTCGTTTGAACGCTTTAAAACAACATTAATAGCCGCGCCCCGTACATGATATTCAGGAGGCGCACTGTACATCACTTCCACTTTTTCCACACGATTAACCGGAGTATTGCGCAAAATCGTTTCAAGTTGTCCGGCATCCATTGTTGTTGGTTTGCCATTTAGAATAATCGTCAGTTTCCCGGCTCCTGCCAAAGTCAGTATTCCTCTCTCTTCTTGTACTCCCGGTATCTTTGTCAATGCTTCATAAGCATTGTTTACAAGTTGATTTTGGGTAAGGACAGCAAGATTATACCCTAAAAGTCCATTCTTCACTTTAACAAAAGGACGTTCTGCCTTTATAATAATTTCATCCAAAGCATAGTCTTTAGGTTGAAGTTGAATAGTTCCGACATCATTTCCCTTACCTGCCATTTGTTTGGTTTCATATAAAATGTGTTGTATTATCAAACGGTATTCTTCCTGTTGGCTATTAAAAACGAATATACCGTCAGTATTAGAGATGGATGCGGCTATATAGGTCGAATCCATCGCTTGCAGAATAATAGTCGCTCCGTCTATCGGTAGTTGTTCGGCATCTATTATTTTACCGCTAATCATTTGCCCATAAACAGTCGTTTGGGAGCAAACGAACGATAGGAAGAAAAATGTAAGTACTTTAATTTTGCGTAACTGCATCATACGAATTCAGTTGATTACAAGAAATCTATCAATCCAATATGTATTTCGGAATGGATACAAAGCTTATTATTCCTCTTATTCGATAGTCTGTATCAGGAACGGTCAATATCATAGTCATATCTATGGGAGCAGGTGATTTGGTCAAAGCATTGTTTATAAGCCTTTCCCAATCGACGCCTAAGTAGGCTTGAATGACTTGTAGCACGTACGAAGAACTGGCTTCTTCGCCATACAGTTCTATTTGGAAATCATAGAACTTCGACGCAGTAGTTCCAGCATCAGCGGGATTGTGTTTGTATAAGCGTAAGTTGGGAATAGCGTATTTAGTGGGTGCCGCACCTGTGTCGGCATTCTGCGTGATGAAGAACTCGTAACCGCTGTCTTTTAGTATAGGCTTGTTATATATGTTATCTTGGTCGAACAGATAGTAGTCCTGAGCTTGATTGTTCACTAAAAAGAGTGTGGTGCCTGCCGGCAATATCGGGTAGTTGCTGTCATTGATAACGTATGCAAGGTAGCAATCTGTTACTTTCACTTCAATAGTTTCTTTATCTCCTGTCACATTGTCTATAATGGACAGCATGGTACTTCCTTTCTGTTTTCCGAACAAAGAGACAACACCTCCCGGCTTGTCTGCATATAACTTGCCATTATAAGTGGCTTGCAAAATATTTTCATCTTCTATCGCCAAACTAATATCCCCACTACCATTTGTTATGTAGATGCTGTTAGTTTCTTGTCCTAATCTTACCTCATAGTAAGTATCTCCAAGACAGAACGGAGTAATCGCTTCATTTTCGTTATTATCATCACTGCAACTTGTCAGTGACCATATGCTTAGCAGCAATGCTATATGCCAGAATTTAAGTTGGTTCATATTACTTTTTTTGGTTGTTATAATCAGTGCAAAGTTACGGGCATTAAACGAAACAACTCTCAAACTAAGTTGAGAGTTGCACAGAAGGGTATTTTTTCGGAGATGCTATTTCTCTCCAAAAGTAATCTCCTTGCGAATACGGCTAAGATATGTTGGCGTTATTTGCAGATAAGATGCCAATTCTTTAAGTGTGATGTTTTGCAGTATATCAGGGCAACACCTTAATAAATGGATATAATGTTCCTTTGCAGACAGACGATACATATTCAGAAAACTATCGTATGCCTGAATGAAAAATCCGTCCGATATAGCACTATGCAGCTTAGGTTCTTTCTCGAATAGTTCATCCACAATGTTTCGGTTACATACATAAACTTCAGAATCCTTTGCCGCTATAATATCTGCTGCAACAGGAGTATTCATCACCAGACTTGAATAATCACCTATCGGAGTATCACAAAATGAAAATCCGGTAATATGAATATTACCCTCTGAGTCTATCACAGAATACTTGAAATATCCGTGTTTAATGAATCCCCATACACATTTTGTGGTTTCTCCACGATGAAGAAAATATTCACCTTTTTTGTATGAGCGTAACTTACCCTCTTTGGTGCATAGTTCGCGCCAAAAGTTCAAATCAATTTTATCTATATAGAGATTGAATTTATCCATATAATAGTCTGTATGACATCTATTTGCAAAGGTAGTGATTTTATTTCAAACTATCTATAACATAACATGTAAATGAAGCCATTCAGACTACAATTCACTCTAAATGGCTTCTTGGGACTATTAAAATTTTACATTTTCATTCCTATCGGTCGGTTCTCATCCTTGACATACAGCCCCGGACGCACGATTGTGACATGGTCGGCAATGAAATTGCCCGTGGGAATTCGTTCACTTGCCGGACTGCTTATCAAAGGAGCATTATGCCATGGAATCGTCCCATCTTTGTTGCCACTTAGCCTCCATCTCCCTCGAAAGCTCCACAATCTCCCGGCTCAGTTTCACGAGGTCGATGGTACACTTCTCCAGCTTGTAGAGCAACACCATCGCCTTTTTCTCCGAAAAGTGGATGCGCAGCTCTTTAACGACCTGATTGTAGTTCGTGCCTATGCAGCGGAACTGGACATGGAAATCCGACAGCTTGGTGTAGTAGTCCAGCATCGTCTTGTCCACCTTCAGCACCTTGAACTTCTGTCCGAAGAAGTGCGCTTTTAGAAAGACTGCTTTCGCATACACGTTCGATTCCTCGTACATCGTCAGGAACCTGTTCCATTCCACATCGTCGAAGCGCACCATCACGCAGTGCGTCTTCGGGTTCAACTTGGGATTTCTCCCGTACTTAGTCTTCTTTTTCATACTTCTTAATTCTTTTAATTTTATGGCTTGTCTATTGCTTAATCTTTGATTAAAGAACCCCGAAATTATCCGACTGCGGAGGATAATTCTGCCCACGGCGGTGAAGGCATTTTCAGTTACTTAGAATTATTCGGGTAACTGAAAATATACCTTGCTGTGTCTTTGAGGACACAAAAATCCTCCGCCTGTCGGATTTGTTTCCGGGTGTACTCACTCATCTTGGGTATCGGTTAAGCCGATGAAGTGTATTCACCAGCCCAACCGACTTTCTGTAATCCCGTCAGAGCTTGCGCCACTGCTCGATGTCGTTCCGATAGGTGTCGAGGTGCAGGCGGACGAGGTTTTCAATCAGCCCCGATGCGCTCATGCCCTTTCCTCCGAGGAAGCGGACAACCCTGTCGAGTTCGTCACGCACCGTCTCGCTGACGAACACGGGCTTGCGGTTGACAAGTTTCGGGACTTTCAAGTAGGTGGCGCGGTACTCCTCCAACGACAACCTGCGCTGCTTGCTGCTGACACGCTTCTGCAGCATTGCCGTTTTCTCGACCGCCTCACTTGACGGTTCATCCGCCATAGCGGTCTCCGTTTCCTCCGTAACGATATTGCCGGGCAGTTCCAGCTCATCCGGCTCCAGACCGATACGTCTGTAGATGTCATTCATCGACTTGGGAGTGTAGGATTCCCTGCGTCCCATCTTTTCCACGATTTCACGAGCCTGCTGCTCTGTAATGTTTGGTTCTCTCTTCATTGTAAAAAACAAATTGATTAAGTTATTAACTGTGGTCTTGGTAAACACCTTGACCGATTATCGGGAGCAAAGTAAGGTGCTTTAATACAGTCAGTCAAGCACTTGGATTCTCTTAGGCAATTTTGTGTGGTTTTGCATTATGGCGGTTGATAAAGCGGTGAGGACTTCACCGTTTTGCCGGATGTATATGCCCGAAAGGGCAAAGACTCAATTGTAGGCGAATTTGAATTAAGTCCTTATTTTTCCCCTTGCCACCTTTCTATTTTTTAGAATTAAGAAGATAACCGCTGCCTCCAGCCAATGCCAACCTCTACCACCCTGTGCCACTTGCTGCCAGACCTGATTGAAACCATTGCCGGATGCCGGATTATGTATTTCTTTGCAGGAGAAGGAATGATAGCCGCCAAAGGGAAGTCAGCATCCCGGACAATGACTGCCGTATCAGCGCAACACGCTTCCACTTTCGGGGAACCTATTGTCAGGTAACGGATTATATATTCCTTTGCGGCAAAAGAAACAGTAACAACTAAAAGAAAGACAATATGGAAATCGTATCAATCGAGAGAAAGACCTTCGAGGAACTGGTCGCCAAGTTCGACCGCTTCGTCAGCCGTATGGATGCCATCTGCCATCGTCACGGCGAAAAGAAAATGAGCGAGTGGATGGACAATCAGGACGTGTGCCGGATGCTCAACATCAGCCCCCGAACCTTGCAGACGCTTCGGGACAACGGCACGTTGGCTTATTCGCAGATAAACCACAAGACCTATTACCGTCCCGAAGACGTGCAACGCATCGTTTCCATCGTGGAGGACAGGCGAAAAGAAGCAAAGTTCAAAGGCAGAACAATCTGATAACCGAATAGAGTAATAACAATAATTCCACTAAATCCAAAGTAATATGAACGAACTGATTAACAAAGACAACGAGTGGATAATCCACTTCTTGGGCAGCCTTGACCGTCTGCTGGACAACGTAGAGCATCTGACCGCAAACTACCGCCCGACACTGAACGGGGAGCGTTTCTTCACAGACAAGGAAGTGTCGGCACGGTTGAAAGTGAGCCGCCGGACGCTTCAGGACTACCGCAACGAGGGACGTATAGCCTACATTCAGTTGGGCGGCAAAATCCTCTACCGTGAATCCGACATCGAAAGGATGCTGGCTGACGGCTACCAATCCGCCTACCGACTGAAGGCAACCTGATTTTCTTGAAGGAGCGCAGTTTGCCGTCTGCCCTATGTTTGCGGCAGCAATGGAACTTCGGCAAAAAGACAAAAGGAACGGCTTACAGATGAAGCATCAATGTTTAGCTTCGTCTGTAAGCCGTTCCTCTATTTCTTCTGATTTCCCGCCAGTCGCTTGTTTCCGTTGCCGGATGCCTTTCAAGCGTGTGGATGGCAGTGGCAAGGTTTTCGGGCGGAATACGCTCAAACCCGTTTGAGGAAGATTCTGCCTGAAACGGCTCTGCCGCCTGACCTTGCCAATGCCGTCAAAGCCACACGCTACCTTTGCATCCGAGCATCGGGAACAGGTGGCTGACGGGATGAACCTCAACTATACCATAGGTTACTGCCCTTACCGCAAGAGAAGAACAATGTTGTCGGACTTCCTTTCTTGGAGGCGCAGATTTCATTTATTACGAACCGTCTGAACTGAAAACTTTCTTTACTGCATATCCTGAATGCAATGGCTATAATCATTTCAAGGTTATACACATCATAGCTGATGCCGTCAGTTTGCTTGATATACTTCATTGTATAAGTTTCACTCAATTCCTTGTTCTTGTAGATTGCCCGTATCGCCTTGCGGATGTCGCACGAGAACACCCCAAACAGGTCGGCTATCTCAAACTGGGTCATCCACACGGGGGCAGTTGGTACGGTGACCACCCCCGTTTCACTGATTGTTATTATTCCTCTGTTCATAATTCATCTATTTTATAATGGTTATTTACTATTCTCTTTCTTTTCGCCAGCCGATATTTTCTTTCTCCGCTCCATCAGTTTGTCCATATCCTTGGAGATTTTATCGTCTGTTATCCGTGCATATCCCTGTGTCGTCCTGATATTGGAGTGTCCCATCATCTTGGCGATGCTCTCAATGGGTATGTCCGCTGAAATCAGGAAAGTGCCGAAGCTGTGCCGACTTTGATGATAGGTCAAGTTATCCTCTTTTCCTATGGTTATTCCCAACTCGTGAACCTCAAACCATAGGGCATCACGGTTGGGAAGAGGAAACACGGGCTTCTCATCATCAGTTGTGTTATATAGCGACAATATCTGTTCCGCTATGGGATGTAAGGGTATGAACGCCTCCACTTTTGTCTTCTTGCGGTTGATGCGGATGTAGCGTCTGCCCTCCGCATTCGTCCCGATATGATGGGGATGCAGCAGTTGTATGTCTGCATACGCCAGTCCGGTCAGGGTCGAGAAGATGAAAGCCCGTCTTGCCAGTTCCATCCGCTTGTCATACATCGGTGTGGAAAGTATCTTCTTGAACTCATCACGGCTGATGTACCTGTGTCTTGCCTCAGGTTTCGTTTCATATTCCAAATCCTCGCAGGGGTTCACACGGATAATCTCCTTATCGACTGCAAGGTACAATAATCGGTTCAGCCAACGCAGACAATGGTTTGTTTGGGAAACTCCGAAGTTCTTGCATTTCTTCAAATGGGCTTTGTAGGACTTGCCGAAATCCTCCGTCACTTCTTCAAGAGGAATGTCCTTTTTCCCGGTTGACGCTATAAAGTCCGTCAGGTACTTCTGGTAGTACATTGAAGCCCGATAGGAAGAAGTGGAATCAATCTCTTCGGAATGTTTCTTCAACCGCTCACGTTCCCATTCTCCCATTTGCAATAAGGTAGTCGGATGAATGTTGTTCAAGGATATGTGGTTTTTCAGCATTTCGGCACTGACCACGCCTTGCGATTTCAGTATCTCGGTGTAGGCTTCTTCCGTCAGACGCAGGTATTCCCGTAAACGGTTGTTCTCCCTGATAATCTTTATCTCATTCTTCCTGCCGTTCCAGTCTTCTGGGCGGCAATAGATACCTGTGCTTATGACTGTCTGCTTGCCGTCAATGGTTATACGGCAAAGTACGGCGGTCGTACCGTCAGTCTTGACTTTGCTGCGGTTGATATAGGGCAATAGTGAAAAAGTGCTTCGCATATTGTTGTTGGGTTTATAGGGTGAGTTTGAAATCTTGGGTTGCTTCTATGAACTTGTCCATATCCTCGAACAGTTTTTTCGGGCTGACACGGGCATATACCTGAGTGGTGGAAATATCGGAGTGTCCCAACATCCGGCTGATGGTCTCGATAGGCACACCCGCTTCGAGCGTGATTAACGAGGCGAAACTATGCCTCGCCTGATGATAGCACAAGTCGTCCTTGATGCCAGCCAGTGCAGCTAACGCCTTCATGTGCCTTCTGAGATTTGACCAGCGCAGTAAAGGAAACAGGGTGTCCCTTTCCTCACTGTGATACTTCTCAATCAGATCAATCGCTTCCGGCAACAGTTTTACACTGGCACGAAGTTCGTTTTTCTTTCTCCGATACTTCAACCACAAAGCCCCGTCCTCATCCGTACATAGGTTCTCACGGGTAATTGAGACAACATCTGCATAACAGACCCCGGTGTAACACCCGAAGAGAAACATATCCCTTGCCAATATGTGGGATTTACGGTAAGCAGGTATTTCCACATCACGGATTTTTTCAAACGATTCACGGCTCAATGCCCGTGGGGTTTTATCTGACTGCTTAGGCAGGGTGAAATGCTGGAAGTGGCTCCTGTCTGCATAGCCCTCCTTGTATGCCAGACGGCATATCTTCTTCAAGATGGCAAGATGGTGGCGAACGGTATCTATCGCATATCCCTTGTTTTCCATAGCGAATGCCTGATAGTCGTGGATGAACTGCTCCGTCAGTTGCCCGAATGCCAAATCCTTGACCTTGTACTGATGTTCGATGAATTCACCGAGTGTCAGGCGCATATAGTGATAACCGGGATAAGTCCCTTTCGCCCGGTCAATGCCGATACGGGCTTTGAGGTCGTCACAGATAACGTCCGTCATTTTCATAAGGGTCATCTGTGTTTCCATGCTGCCTTGAAAATGGTTTTTCACATCGGTTGCATCAAAATCCACTTTACGGCTCATCAGATTATCGAAAGCGTTATTCACCGCCAACAGCAACTTTTCAATCTTGGCATTGATTTCCACCGCCTCCTTGCTCTTGCCGTTCAGACGGCTTTCACGGGGATTCCACAGTTCGGGGGTACAGGACAGCTTGCATCCGAACTGCGCCATCGTGCGGTTCACCGTGATGCGTCCCATGATGGGAGCCTTGCCCGACTTGTCCAGTCCGCTCTTTTTGAGGTAGAGCAGCACCTTGAATTTTTCTACTTTCATACGCTTATATTTTTAAGTGCAAATTTACTTGCCATATAAGCGTTCCTTGATATGCAAAACACTGTGTATGAGTGCAAACAAAACGGTGAGGATTTCTTTTTATCGCTTTCTGTTACCTATTCCCGTTTCGGTAACAGCCCGGCTAACGGTTTGGTAACTGAACAACCTCAATATTCCGTTGTGGTTTGCATTTTCTCAACTTGGCAGAATACTGAAATGTCGCTTATTTCTAACGGTTTACGTTTAATTTTTACCTGTTCGCTGTCGCTTGCTTTGCCGTGTATATTCCACCTTGCCCGCCACACCTTTGCGACAACCATGACACTGGGACGAGGTGTGCCAATCGAGTCGGTCAGCAAGATGCTCGGCCACACAAACATCCAGACCACACAAATTTACGCGAGAATCACCGCCGATAAAATTGGGAAAGATATGGACATCCTTTCCAAGAACCTCAGCAATCTCGACTTCTAAGCTGAACATTCCATAAGCCTCATGCGAGTGCCGTTCGGGAATGCTCGGACGGCACTCGCTGTGTCCTGACGTGAGATTTTCAAAATAATTTTCCACAAATTTTGATTTTAACATCCGTTAAGAGTATTTGCATAAGTCACTGTTATTCAATAGTGAGTTATTGAAAATTCTGGAAAATCGAGCGTTATTTATCCTACACTTATCCCAATTCTATCCCGGAGTTATCATAGATGCACCTCCTTTTCCCGAAGTAACTTTGCATCACAAAACAACCACTAAACCCACCTGATATGGACAATTACGTTATGTTCCCCCCTCAGCCCGATCTGGCACAAGAGGTACAGAGAATGCAAGGCACTCTCTGTCGCCTTGAAAAGTATCTCGCGGCTCAGGATGAGAAAATTCAGAAAGCCGAGGAATATGGATTTATCCATGAGCGGCTTCCCAACCAGCCGATGGTGAGCAAGTATGAAGCCGCCGCCATCCTCTGCGTTTCACCCCGACACCTTCAGCGCATCCGCAAGCGATTGGTGCTGAAATGGAAAAAGGTCGGAAGAGAAACCCACTACTTCCTGAAGGAACTGGTGGATGCAATCGAGAAGTTCCAATGCCCTTGGAATCCGGTAGCATACGAGAAAGCAATGAAACGTGTAACCCGATTACCCCGATATTGATATGACAGTATTAGAGAAAAGAGCAATCCTTTCTGATTTCAGAGCCATAATTGATGATCTTCGAGCCGAAATCAAATGTGAAATCAGACGCGAAATCAAGGAAGCGAGCAAAGAAATCTATGCTGTTCTGACAAATCAGGGTATCATCGAGCCTGAAGAAAGAGTGCTGACCAAGGCACAGCTCATGGAAATGTATAATGTCGGCAAAACCAAAATAGAATCAATGATGGCTGATGGCACACTTCCATTCATAAAATCCGGAGACAGCCGCCAGTCCCGCGTGACTTTCCGCTGGGCAGATGCCAGAATAGCATTTGAGACCACAAGAAGATAAAACCATACCACACCATACACCAATAATTAACGTGCCCATTATTGGGTACAAGTTTCCAACCCCAAAAACTTCTAATTTATATGGCACAAGAGCTGAATCAAGAAGAAGTGCTTATCGTCCGCAACAACGAAACCGGGCAGGTAGGCGCGGTGACAGGACTCAATGAGGACGGCACACCCAAGATGACCGATGTAAAGTCGGCGAAACTCTCTGACCTCGTGAAATTCCAGAAGGGTCAGAACCCCATCGAGGCATTCCTGTCGAACTTTGTCCGTCAGTGTCAGAACCCCACTACATTTGGATTATTCCGTGTCCCCGCTGACCGCTACGACACTGTCGGCACCGTAATCGGTGACCTCGCCAAAGACCCTGAGGCGAATGCCGAGATACTCAAAAACAATAAGGTAGAGCTTCCAACAGCAGAACAGAAAGTCGAGCAACCAGTTCAGGTGGCGACCCCTACGGAGCAACCCGCACAGACAGCGGACGAGGCTCAAACGCAGACAACCATGTCGCAGGAACCAAAGTGGCAGGCTATCGACCAGTCGAAAATTGACTGGGATATGCTCAAAGAGAAATGGGGTATTGACAAGGAGGCACTTGAAGCCTCCGGAGACCTGAAGGAGATGCTCTACAACCGGAAGTCCAAGCTGGTGAAAATCACTCCGACATTCGGCGGTGAGAAATTCAACATCGAAGCCCGCCTCTCTTTCCGCACAGACCCCGACGGCAGCGTCAAGCTTGTCCCTCACTTCATCCAGAGCGAGCAGAAACTCGATGAGTTCATGGGCTACAAATTCGACAAAATCGATCAGGCCAATCTCAAAGAGAACGGCAACCTCGGTCGAATCGTAGAATTGACTGACCCGGTCACCGGTGAGAAAGTCCCATCGCTCATCAGCCGCGACCGCTACACTAACGAGCTGCTGGCAATTCCTGCAAAGGATGTCAAAATCCGAGACACTTTCGGTCAGACGAAACTGACCATGCCGGAGATCATGACACTGAAGAAGGGTCTCCCGCTCCCTCCAAAAGAAGTCGTATGCCGTGACGGAAAACCCCGAACCGGTATACTCCAGTACAATGTTGACAGAAAGGCTGTCGAATTTGTACCCAACGGAATGCACTGGTATGAGAAGGTAGAGCAAGCGAAGCAGGCCGCCGAAGCAAAGAAAGAACACAAGGGCGAGACTGTCTCGACCGGGACAACAGAAAAGAAGGCTGAGAGAAAGCCCAACTGGACACTTAAAGACGGCAGCATCAAGCCTCTCGGACAATGGAACAAGATTCCTCTCACCGAGCAGCAGAAGGATGACTACGCCAACGGTCGTGTCGCCAAGCTCGACAACATGGTAGATGAGAAGGGACAGCCCTGCACCGTCTATCTCTACTTCGACAAGGAGAAACAGCGTCCGATGACATCGCTCAATGACCCGCGTGTCAAGATCGCCAACGAATCTCAGACACAGAAGGCTGTCAACAACGACGGTCTCACAAACGAGGCGACGAAGAACATCACCGACCCTCTGACCAAGGGACAGGCCCAGCAGAAGGACGAAGCCCAGCAGAAACAACAACGCAAACCGAAAGGTCCGAAACTCTGATTCCCATAGCAGAGTACAAACCCCAACCACTGAACCCACGCAGATGAAACGCCGAGGGAGGGTCCGGAACCTCCCGAAGCTTTCGTCTCAAAAATCCCAATAATCAAACAAATTAAAACATTTGAAATATGACAGAGAAAACACTCGTAACGGTTGTTACCTCAAACCGTTTCATGGCAGAGACTATCGCTCGTGCAATCGATGCAAACACCTATCACGAAGGCTACTACTACGGCAACGGCTATGCCGTGACATGGACCAACGGCGAAATCATCGAGGCCGAATACAAGCGTGGCGAAAAGTTTGTCATGAACTCCGGTCAGGATATGCGCCAGATGTATGCGCACCACTTCAACTTCAGAATGCGCAATTATGATGCGCTCCTCGGCTGGGAGAAGTCGAAAGCAGACGAAGCTCAGCTCTCCATCATCAAGGCGCTGTGGACAAAAAGCAGTGTCGTGGTCAATGCCATGGAACCCACTTTCGAGGGTGAACTGGCTTTCCTCAACCTGTACTGGTATCTCCGTATGCCGGTGACTGTGCGCCGCGCATGGCTTTCACGTCTGCGCAAGCGCATCATAATCAATGCTGTTGAGAAAGGGACATGTTCTCCCGACAAGCATGAGAAATGGCTCGCAGGGGAACTTGTGAATTTTTTTCTCAAAACCGATGCCGCGGTCGCATACAACGCCCTCGACATCGAATCGGCAGAGAACAACGCTACCGATGAAGGTGGCGATGTGAAACTGAACATTGTGAAGGGACAAACTCTTCACAACATGGTTACTCTGTGGATGGATGCCACTATGGAACTCGGCTACGACTTTGAACCTACGTTCCTCATTACTCACAAACTTTACGCCAAGGGGTTGATCTCATACCCCTACCTCTACCAGAACGGAATCCCCGGCAACGTATATGATTCCATGCGCCGAGACTTCCGTGTGCTCGAACACAACGCCCAATACGGTCATATGGCCAAGGAAGTCGGATGGCTCAGCACCCGCAACACTTTCCACAATAGTGAAACGCCCTATAACGGTCATGGCATAGTCACGACCGGACTTCATCCTACCGACCTCAGTCGAGACGAGGAGAGACTGTACAATCTCATCGTGAAGCGTGTAATTGAGGCCTTCACTCCTGACGAGAATGAGTATCAGAAAAAGTCTCGAAAGAAGCGTAACTCCTGCAAGAAAGCGGGTTAACAGACCTGAAAATCAAGTAAAATATCAATAATTCCTCCCGAATGTCCCAAAGATTTTGTATCTTTGCACTTGATTCAACGTCATATAATGTTTTTGTTTCATTTTTGACGTGGATTTAGTGGTTGGACATCGGGCGGGAACCCGGTGTCCTTTTGCTTATATCCCTACCATACACCACTTTAAGCAAATCGAAATCCCGGCAAACCACTAAATTCCCCACCATAATGAAACAACCTCTTGAAAAGGAGATGGACTATTTCGCAGCCTATCTCTACGGTCACCTGCGTGACCACCGCTTTCCCGAAGTAACGGACACAGAGTTTATCAATACCCGCGCCGGCGAGGCACATAAGACCATGACCCGTCTTATTCTCGAAGGGCGCAGTCAGCCTGTTGCCGAGGAACTCGCCATGCGTGTTCTTCTCAACGGCTACTATGTATCTCGCTGGGATGTGATTTTCAACCTCCTCGAAGAACTGTTCCACAACGACCTGCCGACTGAAGAAGCTAAAATCGAATGGGCAGACTTACTGCTCGGCCTCCGTTATATCAACGCCATACTTGACAAGTATGAAGTAAACGGGGATTTCCTGTCACGAGATGATTACCAGCCGCTTCATAATGAACTGGCCGGAATGATTTCTGAAATCATAAAAAAGACTCGCGATGTCCTTCAATAGGCTTCAGACGATGCGCGACAACATCGAGGCGATAAGGGTTGTCCTGAAACTCGGTGTTGCTGGACGCACAGCGCAGACTCCCGAAGAAATTGCAGTGCTGCGCAAGTATGCCGGGTTTGGCGGGTTGAAGTGTATTCTCAATGATGCCAATGAGTTGGCGGATGCAGCCAAGTGGAGCAAGTCGGATATTGAACTATTTGCGCCGACGGTTGAACTACGCCGCCTTATCCACGATTATTCGCATGACGACAAGGAGTTTACCCGCTATATGGAATCGCTCAAAGCGTCAACGCTGACGGCTTTTTATACCGATAGCCGGATTGTGGATGCTATCTCTGACGCGCTGAAATATCAGGGTGTCGAAGTGAAAAAATTTCTGGAGCCGTCTGCCGGTCAGGGGGCTTTTATAGACTCTTTTCTGCGCAATGACAGATTCCCCGGTGCTGAGGTATTAGCATACGAAAAGGATTTGCTCACCGGCAAAATCTTATCGGCGTTGCACCCGTCTATTCTGACCCGTATAGAGGGTTTCGAGAAGATTGAGAGCGACTTCAAAGGATACTTCGATGTAGTCGCCTCTAATGTTCCTTTCGGAGATTTTGCGGTTGCAGACCCGGCTTATGCCGTAAGCAAGGAGATCGGCTACCGTCAGGCCTCAAAATCGTTACACAATTACTTCTTTCTCAAAGGTCTTGACCAAGTGAGAGAGGGCGGTCTGATTGCCTTTATCACATCGCAGGGTGTGATGAACGCTGCCAGTCCCTTTATTCGCATGGAGCTTGTGAAAAAGGCTGACCTTGTGGCAGCACTGCGACTTCCGAACAATACGTTCAGCGACAACGCCGGAACTGATGTTGGCTCTGACTTGATTATTCTCCAAAAGCACACAGGTAAGAAAGCGTTGTCGGCTGATGAAGAATTTTTCATTCAGTCGGTCATTGACCGGGGTACGAAGGTGCCGGGCAACAAGTTCTTTCAGGCTTTTCCTCAGAATATTATATGCACCGATGCAAAGGTTGGCACAGACCAGTATGGCAAACCGGCTATCGTGTACCATCATGACGGAGGTATCGACGGCATTGCCGAGGATTTGCGCAAGGCACTCGATGAGTCGCTACACCTGCGCCTGAATTTGGAATTGTATAATTCCAACGGTATAAAGCCGCCTACGCCTGACCCGGTTACACCAACTCCTGCGCCTAAGCAGGAGGCTAAGGTGGAGATTCCAAGGGCAGAAAAGAAGTCAAGCCTCACGAATACCCCTCTGATGCAGCAGTATCAGGAGATGAAAAAGAAACATCCCGATGCGATTCTGCTATTCCGTGTCGGAGATTTCTATGAGATTTTCGGCAAGGATGCGGTTGTCGCATCGGAGATTTTGGGTATAACCCTGACTCGTCGCCAGACCGGAATTGACAGCCGCATAGAATTGGCTGGCTTTCCGCACCATGCTCTCGACACCTATCTGCCCAAACTTGTGCGGGCTGGTAAACGTGTGGCAATATGTGAACAGTTGGAAGACCCGAAACTGAAAAAGACTCCCAAGCAAAAGGTGGTCGAAACGGTTACGCCCAATCAGCCACCGAAAGCAGAGCCTAAACTGGAGTCAAAGCATGAGCATGAGCCTGACCCGGCTCCAACTCCTGCCCCCGCTCCCGTAGAACCTCCGAAGACTGAACCAGCCAAAGAGATTGAAACTGACGGCAGTACCGATTACACCGATAATCCCGACCCTCGTCTGTTTGCCTATAATCTTTTCGGAGAGTTGGAACCTATCGGCAAGCCTCGCCGACAGCCGAAACCGGCCGAGGATGCTCCCAAACCGAAGCCAAGCGTTGAGGTCAAGGACATACCTGTCAAGAAATTCCGTCCGCTCAGTGAGAAAGAATTGGAATTTTATGGTTCTCTGAACTGGGAGGACAATCCGCCTATAAACGGATTCTACGAGACAATGATGTCGATTGCCCACCGTCAGCTCGAAGAAATGCGTCTTGAACGTGAGGCGGAGGAAGCGGCAAAGGAGGCTCAGGGTGAAACCATTTCTGAAGGTGGTACTGTTATCGAAAAGACCGAAGGCGACTTCGTTCCCGGCAGACAGCCAAGGGTGGCAGTACAAAAGCCGGAACCTGTTACGGTCAATATGTCACCCCGTCCTTTCTCGGAGGACATTCAGTTCTTCCATCACAACGGCAGTATGGTCGTTCAGGACGGTCTTGTAGGATTCCTCTCAGAAGTCCGAAAGAACGGAGCCACGTTCAACCCTTTGGAATTGAAGCCGGAACAGGCAAAACGAGCCATGTTGTATGTCACTATGTCCGAGACATACCAGCAACTCTACAACTATGAGGCCGAGACACATGAGGCAAGTGCTGAACTGCGCGAACACCTCAATCAGTATTACGACGAGTTTGTGGAGAAGTATGGTAATCTCAACGAGAAACAGAATGTGAAATTTATATTGATGGATGCCAATGGCAGAGACGCTCTTGCATTGGAGCGTGGAGAAAATGGTCGGTTTGTCAAGGCTGACATCTTTGACCATCCCGTTTCATTCGCCATTGACGAGGTTACATCGGTAGATACTCCGATGGAGGCTCTATCAGCATCGCTCAACAAATATGGCGTGGTCAATCTCGAATATATGTCAGGACTGGTGGATATGGATAAGGATTGTTTGGTGGATAACCTCGAAGGACACATCTATTATAATCCATTAGTTGAAAACTACGAGATTAAAGACCGCTTCATCGCCGGCAATGTCGTGGCGAAAGCCAATGATGTAAGGGCATGGATTGACCGTGAGGAAGAACGCATCAAAGGCTTCCCCGGATATGACGGCGTCGAGCCGTTTATCGCCCTGTCTAAAGACTCCCTCAAAGCGTTGGAGGAAGCCCGGCCCCGCCGTATCGAGTTTGATGAGCTGGACTTCAACTTCGGTGAGCGATGGATCCCTACGGGTATCTACTCCGCTTATATGTCGTACCTGTTCCACACCGATGTAAAGATTGCCTACTCATCAAGTATGGACGAGTATTCAGCAGAGGTATCGAGAAAGAACATGACTATCTGGGAGGAGTTCTGCGTCAGAGGCTATTACCGCACATACGACGGAGTGAACCTTCTGAAACACGCTCTCCATAACACTGTTCCCGACATAAAGAAGTCGGCTGGCAAGGACGATAACGGTAACGACATCAAGGTGCCGGACAACGAGGCTATCCAACTTGCCAACACCAAGATTGACGAGATACGAAACGGATTCTCCGAATGGCTGGAGGCACAAAGCCCGGAGTTCAAGGAAAAACTCGTTGAGCTATATAACGACAAGTTCAACTGTTTTGTCCGTCCGCAATATGACGGGTCACACCAGACCTTCCCTGACCTCAATATGAAATTATTGGGTGACAGGTATGGAATCCACTCGATTTATCAGTCTCAAATGGACTGTATATGGATGCTGAAACAGAATGGCGGTGGCGTGTGCGACCACGAGGTCGGAACGGGTAAAACGCTGATAATGTGCATAGCAGCGCATGAAATGAAGCGTCTCGGGCTGGCTCATAAACCGATGATTATTGGTCTGAAAGCCAACATTGCCGAGATTGCCATGACCTATCAGAGTGCCTATCCCAATGCACGGATACTGTTTGCCGATGAAAAGAGTTTCAAGGCTGACAACCGAGTGGCGTTCTTCAATCAGATCAAGAACAACGACTATGACTGTGTGATAATGTCGCACGACCAGTTCGGCAAGATACCGCAGTCGCCGGAGATGCAGCAGCAAATCCTTCAGGCGGAACTTGACACGGTTGAGGAAAACCTCGAAGTGCTGAAACAGCAGGGACACGATGTAAGCCGTGGTATGCTGAAAGGTCTTATCAAGCGTAAGGAGAACCTTACTGCAAAGATTGCGACCATTCAGTACCAGATGGATCAGAACAGAGATAATGTTGTAGACTTCAAGCAGATGGGTATCGACCACATTTTCATTGACGAATCACATCAGTTCAAGAACCTTATGTTCAACACCCGACATGACCGTGTGGCGGGGTTGGGCAACTCGGAAGGCTCACAACGTGCGCTGAATCTTCTCTACGCAATCCGTACCATTCAAGAGAGAACAGGTAAGGATTTAGGAGCGACATTCCTGTCGGGTACTACAATCAGTAATTCGCTTACTGAATTGTACCTGCTGTTCAAGTATCTACGTCCGAATGAGCTTGAAAGACAGGAGATCAGGTGCTTCGATGCATGGGCTGCAATCTTCGCCAAGAAGACTACTGATTTTGAGTTCAATGTCACAAATCATATAGTCGCCAAAGAGAGATTCCGCTACTTTATCAAGGTGCCGGAACTTGCGGCATTTTACAATGAGATAACGGATTACCGTACCGCCGAAGATGTGGGAGTTGACCGCCCGATGAAGAACGAGATTCTTCATAATATCCCGCCGACTCCACAGCAGGAAGCATTCATAGAGAAACTGATGAAGTTTGCCGAGAGTGGCGATGCCACAATACTCGGCAGGGCCCCGCTGTCGGAGACTGAGGAAAAGGCGAAGATGCTAATAGCCACGGACTATGCCCGAAAGATGGCACTGGATATGCGTATGATTGACCCCAATGCAGAGGATGACCCAAACAACAAAGCCTCGCACTGTGCCAAAATGATTGCTGAGTATTACAGAAAATACGATGCTCAAAAAGGCACACAGTTTGTTTTCAGCGACCTTGGCACCTATAAGCCTGTAGAATGGAATGTTTATTCTGAAATCAAGCGTAAGCTGATAGAGGATTATGGTATTCCGGCGCATGAGATACGCTTCATTCAGGAGTGTAAGACGGAGCGTAGCCGTAAGGCTGTAATCGAGGCTATGAATAGTGGAGATGTGAGAGTCTTATTTGGCTCGACGAGTATGCTCGGAACAGGCGTAAATGCCCAACAAAGAGCGGTTTGCATTCATCATTTGGATACGCCGTGGCGTCCCTCTGACTTAACTCAGAGGGATGGCAGAGCCATACGGGCCGGCAATGAGATTGCCAAGTTATACGCTGATAATAAGGTGGATGTAATCATCTATGCGGTAGAGAAGTCTTTGGACTCCTACAAGTTCAATCTCCTTCACTGCAAGGCTACATTCATCGACCAGCTCAAATCCGGCGCACTCGGAGCGAGAACAATCGACGAGGGTGCAATGGACGAGAAGAACGGCATGAATTTCTCGGAGTACATGGCTATTCTCAGCGGTAACACTGACCTTCTCGAAAAGGCTAAACTCGAAAAGCGTATCGCGGCACTGGAGTCTGAGCGTAAAGCTCACAACAAGGGCATTTCCGATTCCAAGTTCAGGCTCCAGACCATCAGCCACGACATCGCCAACAACGAGGCGGCAATCAGTCGCATGAAGGAGGATGCTGTCCGATATGCGGAAGTTGTTCAACGAGATAAAGATGACAACCCCGTCAACAATCTCACTATCGACACTTGCAACCTCCGAGACGAGCAGAATATGGGTATCCACCTGCAAGGTCTGGCGATGAAAACCGACACCCACGGACTGTACAAGCGTATCGGCGAGGTCTATGGTTTCCCCATCAGCATCATCTCTGAGCGTAATCTTGTTGACGGCAAGGAGACCGTTCAAAACCGCTTTGTAGTTGAAGGCAACTACAAATATAAGTTCAACAACGGCTTCATCGCCATGTCGGACACCCATGCCGCCTGCATGAACTTCGTCAACGCACTGGAGAAGATACCCGGCATCATCGCCCAGTATGAGGAACGAACCGCCAGACTCAAAGCCGATGTTCCCCAGCTCGAAGCCATCGTCGCCAAGACATGGGGCAAGGAGGACGAGTTGAAGCAGCTAAAATCAGAACTTGCAGCCCTCGACCGCAAGATCACCGCCGCTCTCGCTCCCAAAAAGGAAGAACAGGACGGAGAGGAAAACAATCAGGTCAATACCGTAGAGGTTCCAACCCAGACCAGCGATTCCAAGAAATCGATGGTGGCTGAGCCTGTAAAACCTTACCAGCGAGAGCCGCTTAGGTCTCGTATTATAATCGGAGGATGCGGAGCCACTCCACACGGAGGGTTTCGCGCCGCCGGGCCCAAACTGTAATTTTAAGACAGCCGACTGCAACCATGTATTGTAGCCGGCTGTTTTTTTATTTTTGACTATTTTGTTTCGCAATATTTTTACGCTCTCTGTCCTCTCTTTGTTTTTTCTTGATTGGGGGCAACCCGAAGCCCTTAGGAATTTCCAGAGCCTCCATTAGGTTATAAAGATGGCTTCGAGAAACGTCAAGTTCCTTGGCTGCTCTTGTAACCACTCCCTTGTGTTTCAACAAAGCCGCTTTGATACTATGACTCTGGTCAATTAGAGTATCATTCTTGTCAAGGTGAGGCGACAAGTTCAAATGTATCGGCTTTATATAAGTAGAGTCAGCCATCATATAGCTTTGTTTAAGCACTTGGAACAAACCTCTAAGGTTCTCATCCCAAACATGGGAACGTATTGTTTCCAATGCGTCTTTAGTTAACTTCCGATCAGGAATTCTTACTGTAAGGCAATAAGCCCTCAACAAATTTTCAGCAAGCATAGGTAATTCATCCTTGAACTGGCTGAGAGAAGGGATATTGATTATATGATCGCTTATCAGCGAGAATAGTTCAGTCGAGAAGTCTCCTTTGCCAACATCCTCTTCGAGATATTTACTTGTGGCACAGATTATAAGACGAGGATTCCTTTCGGACACAGGCGCATCCACAACTCTTTTTATTTCCTCATACATTATCTTTTGTGCTACAATGTCAAGTTTATCAATATCATGAAAATATACCGAACCCTTGTCGGATTGGTCAAACATATGTCGTATGCTTCTGCGTAAGCGGTTCTCACACTCGGCAGTCCAGATATTATCATTCAATCCTCCTATTTCTGATGGATTACAATTGGCGAATACGAACTGACCTTCACATCGTTGGCTACTGAAATGGGCAATTTGTGCAAGAACCGCTTTAGCAGTTCCCCCAGCACCTATTATCATCACAACATTGTTTCTACGATGGTTTAGCCTTTCTCTTATTTGCAGACATTCGCACTTCGCATGGCTCAGCCATTTTATTGGTGTTTCCTCCGTATATAATACACTTAAAGGTTCGGTCAAGGGGTCTATTCCAATCATTGAATGAGTGAATATTTTTCCACCGGTGAGTTTCCAAATATCTATCTCCCCGCTTGGATGTCCGTTTACGCCGAGATAATAAGTCTCAATATCCGGATGGTTGACATGCACCCATGTCATAATTCTTCTGGCCGCCGGATTTTGTTTGGTGACGTCAGACAGCACATGGGTATAGTTTCCATGATTAAGTTCCTCAAGTGCTTTCTTGACATCATAGATTATTGTAATCCGTGACTTCAAAGGAAGGATTGAGTTTAGAAGGAACGCAAGAGGCTCATCCTGTGAGGCAAAA